>Ga0056128_1000701_pt1 | contig 32587 bp, 30 predicted proteins | sample WorMetLIZISLAND2_FD_71113 | JGI IMG/M metagenome (GOLD analysis project Ga0056128, IMG submission 71113) | Marine gutless worms symbiont microbial communities from Max Planck institute for Marine Microbiology, Germany - Olavius geniculatus... ...
GAGATATTTGCGCTCAAACTCGAAAGTTGTCATAAATCGCACCGATTTTTGCACGTTTTTTGCCCTCCCAAATTTTAAGGGGGGCGGTGCCCCCAAAAGTTGTACTTGCGTTAACACCCCAACCGTCAAGTGCCAAAGTTTCGTCAGGCTACACCCCCTAACTCCGAAGTTATAAGCGCTCCTTTATTGCATTTAAAGCCAATGTTTGACCCCCCTTTGAAAAAATTGTAAGGGGGCCCCCGCTCCCGGTAGGGGGTGCGCTAGTAAGACTTGGTCATTCTCTAGCGCGTGTAAAAATTTGGGGGGGGGCAGCACCCCCTAGGGGCCGAAATATGGTCTTCCGAAAAATGCGACTTAGGGTAAATCAAAATGAGCGCTTATAACTTTGTTCGTAGTGGACGGAATTTCACAAAAATTTTTTTGTTCAACGTGCAAAGGATCCTTCTCATCAACGCCATTTAGATTTTATCACTATCTTTAGTGGTTTCAGAGATATTCGCGATCAAACTTGAAAGTTGTCGTAAAACATACTAAATTTTGGATGTTTTTTGCCCTCCCAAATTTTAAGGGGGGGGCGGTGCCCCCAAATTTCGTACTTCCGTTAATACCCCAACCTAGAGGTGCGTCATGTGCCAAAGTTTCGACCGGCTACACCCCCTAACTCCGAAGTTATAAGCGCTCCTTTATTGCATTTTAAGCCAATTTTTGACTCCCCTTTGAAAAAAGTTGTAAGGGGGGCCCCCGCCCCCGGTGGGGGGTGCGCTAGTAAGAATTGGTCATTCACTAGCACGTGTAAAAATTTGGGGGCGCAGCACCCCCTAGGGGCCGAAATATGGTCTTCCGAAAAATGCCCTTTTTGGTGGGTACAATTCCACATCTAGATCTCCAAGGTTACTGGACCAAACTTCACCGGACTTGTTTCGCCTAACGCGGGAGGAATCGCTGTAGAAAACATATTTATCCGATTTTGAATATCTTCATCTGTTTCGGAGATATTCGCCGCTGAACTTCGAACTCGTCTGAAATCGGGCCAAATTTTACATGTTTTTCGCCCCTGAAATTTTTTTGTGGTCTGCCCCCCAAAATTTTGGACTGGCATTATAAAATTGGGCCTAGTACTGATCATCGTGCAAAATTTCACTCCGGTCGGCCCACGCATTTCTGAGATCTCGCGCTCGGAAAAAAAATAAAAAATAAAACATCTGGGCTAAAACTTAAGTCCGCTCCGCAAGCTATCGCTTCCGGGCGGACTAAACAGTCATTTCATCGTACAATAGATGAAAAATGAAATTTTTGTAAATGCTGGTGATTCTGGAAAAAGCTCATAAGCCACATTATAAGTCTTGTCTATGTGTACATCTATCTGTCCCTAACTCAAGAACTAAAAGATGCTGAAAAAAAACTGTAAATGTTCTCCATGGACAAATTAATCGATGTGCTGCCAATTTTCACTTTAAAAAATAAAACACCAAGCTTTCTGGAAAATGAATACCGAAATAAATTGTAAATGCATATCTCATGTAAACATGACTTGATGCTAGGTAATGTAAAAATAGGTTACAACTGAAATTAAAAGAAAGTTAAATACGGAATGTGCATCATCTCTTGTTGGCCATGAGCTGGCAGATTTGTAATTTACATTTGTATATTAACTATACAAACCATGAATTTCAGGTGAATATATAGAATCGAAGTCATAATACCCATGCCTAGTAAAGAAGTACATATAAGTGTATCAGTACCATAACCAATGGCATGACGATTTTACCATAATTTACAAAATCATCATCATCATCAGCACCTTCGTCATGGCCATCCGGTCGACCAATCAGTTGTTTGTTGAATGGCTCGTGCCCATCAGGACGACCAAGCAGATGGTCAGCATCTGCATCCTCTTCAGCTGTACAGACAGCAATACATCAGCATAATATCATTAATACATTAACATTATCATCATCGACATCATCATCACTCATTAACAACACCATTAATATTTACAGCACAGTATCTGGATATGTCTAGCTCTCTATATCTCACCACTGCGTCCACTTTTTTCCTGTTGTTGTTAAATGTCATTGCAGTTATATGTTGTGACTTTATGGCACCTTAAACTTAATTGTACAATACATAACCAACAACCAAGCCCAATTCAGCATTCTGGGTAGACAAATCAAGTACAGTTAATTGCGACGACTAAGATGCACTGAAAGCAGTAGCTGCTTTCGCGTAAAAATCGACATTCAACAGAACAAACTATAGACATGCCAGTAGTAATATTAAATATTTAAATAATCTAAATGACTCACACTTACCACCCACAACAAATGTTGCTGCCACAAACAGCAGGAACACACTGACTGATACAACCTTCATTCTGTACCAAAAACACAGCAACAAATATCCATTACAATTACAATTACTTACAACAAAGTTTTTACATGTGTGAGCTAGCACGTATTAGCTATGGTGATTCTGTCTGCCCATCTGTCTGTCTGTCTGTCTGTCCTGGTGTCATGACCCAGTACCGTTTGAAGACCAGGTGAGATAGAGACTTCGGGTTTTCACCAAATGATAGCCTAAAGTATCTAATATTTTATGACAAAATTTCATGCTAGTGGGTGAAGGGGGTCCCCACGAGTGAGGGGAGAAAAGGGGTAAACCACTGAATCCTATATACTGACCATTAATTCTTGAACAAAACACTACCAAGATTATGAACTGGATAAACTCATGTCACCGGCAATACACAGGATGTGGTAAGAAAGTTAAGGTTATATAGATTGATGAGTGATGACAGTGTTGTGATAACGATTATGCCGATAATGATTACATTTTTGATTAGGAGTAATCAGTAACAATGATTATATTTACCGTGCGTACGCACAGTCCGTTTGTGGTCAAAAAGTGCTATTTACCATGTGCAGATCGCTCATACTTACAAACGGCGCATAAACGGAAAGCTGCATCAACTTTTCTATGTCCACGTTGCTGCTATTAATTAGTTTTGAATAGAAAACTCAAACCTGACAAATATTTGATGCTGTTTTGGCTTGAAAAATTTCAACTACTGAATATTCTGGTCAGCTGATACTCTGATACCTCATTAAGTGTCTGTACTTAGATGATGCAATCAAGATATCATGCAATCACCTTCAAGAGTTCAGACTGTGCGCAGGCACAGAAATTAATTATGGCTTCAATGGACAGATCCATGTGAGCATACAGCCTCGCACCATCAATAACATTTTCTGTGTGACATCAGACTGTACGTGTGCATGGTCAGTAAACGTAACATAAAGTCCTTCCCGAGCCTTACGGCCGATAGGGCGGCCCTGATCTCCATTTCCTAAGGCCTTCAGCCAGACACCAGTTTTTACACTGTGAGACCACGGATACGGGACCAGTGTATCACGCGGTGTGCCTGCTTACGTCCCAGCGGTGAAGCCGGTACCAAATTATACTGCTTGGTGACAGAGGCACATTTGTGTAAACAACTTGCCAACTTATTGGTCAGTAACACCACGCAATCAGTAATGAAGCAAATTTGATCAACATCATTCAGTAGCCAGCATCAGTGACTTGAGAAAAACAGAGCCATCATCTCTAAGCCACTTCTCAGTTCGAAATATAACAAAAAGTTCGTGAACTTGATCTGATATCTTTCACCTACTAATCCCCTATCTAGTACCACCCAGCAAACTGACCTGTCTGGTGGATAATCATCAGTTTTTACGGTCAGATTGAAATTTATCACTGTACAATGTACTGAGACCGCGCCCAACGTACTAACCAACCACTGGTACGGCGCATATTCAAAAGACTTGGAAACTCCCTTCGGTCCCTTGGCAACCTTTACCCACAGAGTTATACTAAATCAATAACGTTTTCATTACAGTTTACCTTGGCGTTCTTGTATCTCTTATTCGAACACAATATTGCTTTTATTCACTTCCTCAAACGAAATTTACATCCATTAACATAAAATGTAAACAGTAAACATCCTAGAGAATAAATCGTACCTGGTTTGTTCCATGATGAGGGATGCGACTTCTTATACTTTGTCGCAAATTCACAATTTGCCACAAATATTATTCAGAAATTTATTAAGCTTTTTATATTACTTGTTTGCATGTTAAAAACTATAAAAATTGTGTATTGTACACATATAGGTATATGTTATATATGTTTCGATAAAGATATGTTTACCCTTGCATTCGAAGCATTCGTATGGTAATTGCGTCATTCGGTACATCGAAAGCTCTGGTGTCTGGACGCAGGAAAAGTTGCCCAGAGCCAGATAGTCTCAGAGAATAGACTCAGATCTTCCCTGTAGTTATACTTCACTCTGGTTGATTCCGCTGCAGTGTACAGCCTTACTGCAAATGATACAATAGTTCGCGCTGACACATCTCACTGTGCATCCTTATGTCAGGTCTTAATAATTGTTGATTGCATAATTTCAAAGAGTGACCAACTAACCACTATAGCCGAAATTCCATTACATCGATTTTCACCGAACTACTATGCGAGGAGTAACGGACAAAAACTGCGACAAATCCTGAAGCCATGTAACGCTGACCAACATCGAACCATAGATACCGTGCGCAAAGCCATGCAGAAACCACACTACAGTCAGTGGGCCCATTAACTGACCCTGATGCGTGATGGGAGTGATAGAAATGACTGAAGCTGCAAGTTCTTCCAAGGCATCCGAGAGCTGCCGTAGTCACAGTTTCTTGCTACGACTAACAGACAATAAATTAATCATCCTTGCCTGATGGCGCTGAATCCTACCTTTCATCTCCAACACAGCGGAATCGAGGATTTCTTTCCCCTCCACTTTTCCCATATCATATACTTGTCCCTAAATTTGTTAACATCATGATCACACCCGTTGTTTGCCTGCTAGCAGTTATCACTGGTGAGTCGAGATTCTATGCAACTGATCTTATTTCATAGTGTGACCAAAAAAAAGACTAAACAATCAAACTACTGCTGCATTATGGTCACAATGAATATAAAAAGTTGACTAGCATAAACTGTGCAAATCAAGTTAGTTCAGACCACAAACTATCATTTTCCTTGCTACATTTTTACAGCAAATTCTTAACACATGGAGTAGGAAGTACTTGTAAGTAACCCCTGTCAGCACCTGTCATGGATCTGCAGTTTATGCAGAGTACTAATCCCTATTTTTATGTTTAAAGGGTAAACGAGCTACAGTTGCCTGAAAAAAATACTTAAGAAGTCAAAGCCTGGCAGCAAAAATGATTGGTATTCAAAACCAAAACCTATAGATTCCAAGTCCAACACACTAACTGATATACTGTCAAGTCTGAAAAAAGGCCACATGAAAACTAACCTGTTAATTTCACTAATCATACCCAAAGCATGAAAAATTCAACAGCACACAACTGCAAGAACCTAAATGGTGAATTAGTTGTTGAAACATCTCGTGAAACAACTGCATTGCTACAGCAAAACCTTATGAAGCCTATTACACTATTAGACACTATCATAAATGCCACAAAGTGCCATCAGAAATGTCTTTCCTTACTGCAAATAACAAGAACAAACAAGTAAAATAATTACATGCATAAATCGAAATATTACGGAAAGCAAAATGCATGCATGCATGTCTCGGATAAAACAATTCAATACTTAGTTACTCACAGCACTTCCGTTTTGCTATGCATACAAAATTCAAGCAGCAGCCAATTCACAACATGGCAGCTGATTTCGTTTACAAACTTTGCTCTTGCAGTTTAGCAGAATCGGCATAATTTCACGCAACCACCATTTCCGTTCAGTTGCATCTTAAGTTAGGAATGTCATTGTCAGGTTACTGATTTACACATCACCAGACAGTATATATGACAGCAAAACTATGTCAATTACTGCATGACAAGAGTCAAACAAATGTCAGTACCACAGTTTTATAGCAGCAATCAAGCATTTCTCTCTCTATCCATAAAAGTGCAATGTAGCACAGTTAAATATAAGTCAGTTCAAACTGTCCACAAAGCCTGCTAATGTTCACACTGCCAATTACTGGGCAAAATGCAACATAAGACAAAACTGCAAAATTTTACAGCTGCAGCCAGCTTCAAAAACAGCAAAAGTTTAGTTCTGGAGACTATTTAAACATAAACTGACTGCAGAAATGATTATGAATTACACCAAAGCCGGACTTGCCACTACAGCCAGTAGCATATTCACTATGGTATTTCCTGCATGGATGAATTTTACCCGAGTTAAACAGACCCATAGCCAAAAGGGAATCATTGAGTTCGATCAACCCTCATCAGCCAGAACTATGAAAAATTCCATTTAAATATAATCAAAAACAACATGCCAGAGCCAGATTATGCCATATCACAGCTCAAAATGCACAAAAATGTGTTTACAGCCATCTAACTAGACCAACGGAAGGTTGCCAAAGTAAAATCAAACCTTCTTTAGAAAAGTCTGGCAATGGCCGATTCAAAAACTGAAGGCTTTTGGTACACAGTAAGTTCTGTACATTGTAAAACTTGTGCGAACATTAGCGGCCATAAACGAGTCTGTATCTACAGCAGTCGGTCTTGTTCAGTCAATGCTGGACCACCCAAGAACAGCAGCGATTGACCAATCACAACGCTGGCGGTCTACTTCTGATGATACTGGCCTCCGCCGGCCCCGCCACTGGAATACCCGGGCCAGCTGTGACCTCCGGCACCCTGCTGGCCGTAGCCTGGCCATGTCTGAGCCGCTGCCGTTGGGTTCCACTGTGAATAGCTGTAGCCGGGATACTGGCCAGACTGCTGCTGGGCCTGACCGTAGCCAGTTGGCCACTACACAACGCACAACATACATAACCAGTCACTCTACAGTAAGACATAAGCATACAATCCAACATTATAGCCTTACCCACAGACCTATAAATAAGTAGACTGCTTACTCACCGTTCACCTAACGCAACGAGTTGAAGCCAATTGAAGCACAACGCATAATCGGTACAGTGATAAAGTCCCCAACACCAAAGCCTTGGTGTCGAAACACCTTGATGACGAAAATCTAAATTCTTGGTTTTGAGAAGAAAGTATTGGTCTTAAGTCTCAAAAAATTTCCACGACTTTTCGCTAGCAATTACCATTAAATATCTCGACAGCAGTTGAAGTCGAATAACAAAAAATCCATTATGTTTATCATCAAGTGGCATCAAGCAGCATGTCTTGCATACTACGTCGCATGTAATTATGTATTCATCGACAAAAATTTTTTATCAGTAATTGATATTAGATGATGCCTGAGTCTTGGTCTTGAAAAAAGTCTTGTTAACATCACTGAATCAGTATACCATATACCCATAATACAACCAAAATAACAGAAATATTTTTATAGAAACAGATAAATGCATCACCAAGAAATTCTGAACAAATATTCAGCAAATATATAAGGCATCAGCTTTAGCAAAATCTGTTAAGATGTGAAAGTCAATGCTGAAATCTGCAGGACTTCAGTTCACCCAGTTAATCCGAAAAACATAAAAAAGCAAGAGGTAGATGAAGAACCAATGCTAAAACTAAACCTGATAAATAAATTCTGAAAACAACGAATAAACGTTCCAACCTGTCCCCAGCCAGCCTGCTGCGGTTGCTGATAGCCCTGCTGATATCCCCATCCTCCGCTGGCACCGCCTCCGTACCCAGCAGCCCCGCCGGCCTGGGCGCCCCACGGCTGGTGTGGCGCTCCTGAGTAACCAGTGGGTTTCCAGCCGCCCTGCTGTGAGCCCCCATATCCACCACTGCTCCCAGTGCTACTCTTCCAACTGCCTCCACTGCTGCTGCCTCCGCGACTGCTGGACCAGCCGCTGTCCTGTAACCAGACACATGTACAAGTGTCATGCATGGGTTTTACAAAGATGAGTTACCCCGAGAATCTCTGGTCACCCATGAAATAAAAAGTAGCATTTTTGCCATCTCAAATCTTAGATTATTTTTAGGTTAACTCACACAAAGTTATGCTAACAGTGTTATTCCAAATTTTTAAGTAACGGCTTTTACAGATTGTCAGCATTATTGCAGGTAACAGTTAAAGCACCGCTAGTTCTTGGCTGTCTAGTTCTTTCAACCTGCAACTAGTGACTTTCTGCCGAGAGGTAAAACATCCCATGGTACAAAAACAACTCCAAGGCCAACTCAGCCTTCTATCCCACCGTGGTCGGTAAATCGAGTACAGACTTGTCTGGTTGGGCCTAAAGCAGGTGACATTCCCCTGCGACTGATATCAAGTAAGACTGTGTGATCCCATATGGCAAGTGATGCTCCACAGTTTTGATTATGGATCATCACGAAGAGCAATGTACACAATCAAACCACTTAACCCTTAACAGCATTCAGTGAAAGCCAACTCACACGTCCGCTGCCGCCACGGTAGTCACGGTTACGATCTCGGTAACTGCCGCTGCCACTGGAACCTCCGTATGAACCTCCGCCGTAGTCACGACGTCTGTCCTGATAACCACCGCCTCCGCCACCCCGTCGATCATACCCTCCTTAACAACCACCCACCACACTCAAGCATACCCTAGAGAATGTCCTTGAAAATCTATGCGACATCAGTCAAGCCATCAATACAAAAAAAATCCACTTATAAAAATGGCCAGTAGTTAAAAGAAAAATCTAGCATAAAACCGAAATAAAGTTACTACATTAGTGACAAAACGCGTGCTAAATCACTGAAATAGTACAGTTTTTAACTTCCACTTAAAAGACAGCAGGAGACAGTTTTTTGCTGATAGTGAATTCATATGGCTTATTACATGCTAAAGAGAAGTACGTTAAAAGTATGAGAAAAGTACTTAAAACTGGCACATAAAGTGCCAAAGGTCCTACCAGACCTTGGCTTAACAAGTAAGGTGTCTACATCCCAATAATGTACGTACTGCTGTTGGCCCATTGGCACAAAGATGAAGAACGAAGTATGGATATTGCCACAATACACAGTATTATATGTCCACGCAATGGCATGCACACAGGCCAGCTCAGATCTGCTCTGGAAAAAATGAGATGTTTAAGAAATGTTGAAATTTCAGTGAACAAGAAACTCAGACAAAATTATGACCCAGGTGTAAGGAAAAGGAAGAACACCCTACAGAAACATTCTTTCTGTCACATGATTTTCTATAAATTCAAAAATCACAATTAGAACACGAAATTAAATACAATCCGAATTATACTGCATGATGAATACACTTTCTCAACTGCAATCAACTCCAGTGTTCATAAATTACAGGAAAGACGGATTTGTTAAGCACGAGTAAAATCTTACCACGAGAGTAGCCGCTGTCACGGTCACGGTTATAATATCCACCGCCGCCGCCACCATAACCACGACGACTGTCATAACCACCGCCTCCACTACCGTAAGATCTGCCATAGTCACGTCCGCCTCGATCACCTAGACAAATACACCCTTACATGTTATAAAACTACTACTACTATTACTACAACTAAAACTGCACAACAACAACTATAACTACTAATGTCTGTGGATCGGTGGTCTAACGGTAACATGTCGGACTTGTAATCCTGAGGCAAGTCAGAGACGCAGGTTCGACTCTGCACCGGGACACTGCCAGGTAACGACCTTAGGCAAGTTGTTCACACACGTGCCTCTGTCACCAAGCAGTATAATTTGGTACCAGCTTCACCGCTGGGACGTAAACAGGCACATCGCGCGATACATTGGCCCCGCATCCGTGGTCTCGCAGTGTAAAAACTGGTGTCTGGCTGAGGACCTTAGAAAACGGAGATCAGCACCGCCCTATGGGCCGTAAAGCTCGGGAAGGACTTTACATTTTCTTACCATATAATGACCTGCCATGATAATGCCCGATGCGGCCACCTGATAACAAATGAGTTACACATTAAACAACTACCACCACTACAACAACAACTACTACTATCGCTAATACTACTACTGGCAGTGTCATAACCACCGCCTCCACTATCAGATGATGATCCAACATAGTCCCGCCCTGCGCAGTCACCTGGTAACATACGAATTAAATGTTACACAACCATTACAACAGCAACAACTACAGCAACTACTTCTACTACTATCATGCCCAACACAACTAACATGATCTGCCACAGTCACATATGCCGATGTCACCTGATAACATATGAATCACATCAACTTACATCTCACACCAGTACTACAAATATTGTAACCCAACAACTACAAATACTAATAGTACTTCAACCGACATATCCATAACCACTACCATTAATGAATTGATGATCTATCATACAGTCACGTCCTCCGCTGTCACCTGATAACATATGAATTACACGTTCACAGTCAACTCCAAAAAAGCGGTGAAGAGCAAATGAGTCTCATGTTTAGTCTTAAATGATCGCAAGCACTTTGAAGACATCACTTCTGACAGCAGACTACAGGTTACAAACCACAACAACAACTACTACCACTACGACAAAACTTGATGTCCATCATCATCAAATATTCTGTTAATAGCAACGCTGAACTCACTGAATCGACTTCCAGATCCTGAGTAGCGATCGCGCCCATCATTTCCGCGGAATCTCTTGGAGTCCGGTGGCTGAGCGTCGCGACCCTCCTTGTTGTATTTCTCTACCAGAGGCTGAGCCTCATCCCTCTGTAGCTCAATAAATTCCACCTTGTCAAAGAGGGCTCCTTCCTCCGGCAGTTGGAAGTTCGCTGTTTACGATACAACATGCAGAACATTCGAAGTCAGTGCATTCCATAGTGATAGCATGTTGTCGGCATCTGCACTCGGGATGCCACGGATATCGCCACGCTTGCATCTCACGCGGAAAAAAATGGCAATACGATTCGGCCACGGAGTTTCCCCCTGGAAAATTTATACGACAAAATTTATACTGAACTCCACTGCTGCACTGTTCAATTTTCAAAAATATGCTGCTACATTGACATACAAACACAATTTTACGATGCACAGCTCTGCACGGTAACTACAGGTCAGGGCATCAGTGATGTTACAGCTCTCTTTTCATTAAGTTAGTTAAGTAAGTCATGCCATAGCTTTAAGTCTTCAACCAATTTAGTTAAGTAAATTGTGCCGATCAAACCTGATTAGTACATTACCTGTTCACAGCAGCTGCAAACATATTCAGTGACTGCAATCAGAAATATTTACGGTTACAAATGCAGCTATCCTTAGCGAGCACAGACTGATGCTATAACCAGCATTTCCCAAACACTGTACAGAGGTAGCAACGATAACTGATGACAGCAAAAGAAGCATCATTGATAAAGTAGTGCAACATTGCAACAAGCTAGCATCATCATCACCATCAGGTTCGGTGAAAACCAGAGATCAACCTCTCAGCCATGAACTCTGTTAAGTGGCAAGCTGTGCACGTATGAAAAAGTACATTTATATCGGCAATCACACAAAACACAACTCTTGCTTTTAATCGATAGTATAATCACTCTTTGTAACCAACAAACTATCCGTCATCATCTTAAGACTTCTCCTGAAAAACTCATGCAGTAACTAAACTAGCTCATGTAAGCTAATTGGCTAACAGACTGCCAGAGATTCTGTGCATATTTTATATTTAGCATAGTGCTGACAACTGCATCTAATATCAACCTTGCATCCACAGAAATCAGAAAAAAATCTATACCCTTTTGTTCAAAATTATATTCTGCTACGCCTAATGCCTCTATCAACAGTGCTGCAATATGTTCAATAGGATCCCTTTACATTGTGGTAGTTGAATCAACCAATTTTCCAGTACACAAAACCCACTGCATTCTTACTCACCTGCCAGTTGTGAGACTAAAACATATCATCAGTAGACAGACTTTAAGATCAATTCTGAACATTACATAATACTGACCTACAGTACATGCAGCATACAACAGATACGGTTGTAAATCACAGGACAGACAGCCAGTCAATTCTAATTATAAACCTGATAAAATTTCCCATATTAATGAGCTGTAATGCTGACCGACATCGAACCATAGATACCGTGCGCAAAGCCATGCAGAAACCACACTACAGTCAGTGGGCCCAAAAATAACACAAACCCCCACAATGTTAGCGTTAATACCGACCCTGATGCGTGATGGGAATGATAGATATGACTGAAGACGCAAGCGCAGTTCTTCCAAGGCATCCGAGAGCCGCCATAGTCACAGAGTCATAGTTTCTTGCTACGACTAACAGACAATAAATCAATCATCCTTGCCTGATGGCGCTGAATCCTACCTTTCATCTCCAACACAGCGGAATCGGGGATTTCTTTCCCCTCCACTTTTTCTCTCTGCTCACAACGACTGAGAAAGTCCTCGTCGGTTGGCACAATCACAACGGCGCGGCGTTGAAAACCCTCAAAAGGTCGCATTTTGCGTCTCTGTGCCGTCGGGTATACATTGGTCTGTGGTGCCACCATGCGAACAATAATGAACATAACAGACGTCATATTACTCATGTATGTTATTAGCAGATGTGATTATCACTTGCCGCCGACATGATGAGATGAAGTTATGCAAAAGTACTAATTAATTCAATGAATTAAAGCTTAAGAAATGATGACCATACTCACCTGCTACTGCAAACAGCAAATCATGATATTAATCAATCAAAAAACAAAAATAAATACAACATTAATTGGTAGCTAAACAATTTTCAATTATTAACAAGAACATCACATCAGAATGATGTTATCCGAACATACAATATTACTACTTAACTGTGACAGAAAATCAGCCATGCATTCTTATTCTTGAAAGCAATATTTATAAGAAAGATAAAGAAAGGCTAAAGATCCAAATATAGTACTGAAAAGACAAATAAAATGGGAATATATCGATTAAAATGTTCTGCCTTTTCAAGCTAGACAATTTTTATGTGCCTAGTGACTACTCAAGTAATTAGTAGACTGATGCTTGTCTTAAAAGATGGTATCCATATAACTCATGCATAAAGGTAACTGAAACTGTTAGTAGAGTATGAAATATCCTGTTGTAGAAAGCAGTGTCACTCAATCACAAAGTTCCAATCAATCTAACTATAACGGATGCTTTCACTATCAAGCAAACAGGCAGCCAGTCTGTCACACCACAGAAGCCCCGCAACGTCAAAGTAAGTTTGTGAAATTCCCAGCAGCCAGAATCTCGCTAGACTTCACTGGATACCTGAGTAGCCACAGGTGCTTGGAAGAATAGCTGGAATCAGGGCTGAAAAAACCTACGTTATTCAGAAAAAGTTTTAGGGCTGTTTGGGACTTGGTGTAAACAGAAAACAGCACACAAAATTTTGACCGACAAAAAACATCATATGCACAATATTCCATTTACCTCATCCCCTATAAATTACGGCAAAATTCAAAAATCTTAATCAACACATAAAATCAAATATGCTTCGTACCGCAATTTATACCGCACAACAAACAAAAACCCCTAAAACTTGGACTTGCAAGGGTTATATAAACCCCCAAAACCTGAGGTTTTTAAGCCAATCTTCCAGCCCTGGTTAAAATACACTCACACACATGCACACATTCTAGTCATCGCCCACCGCATGTAGATAGCGTGCACAGCCCGTACCTGATCCAGAATGTAATTGCGTTTCCTGCGCGACGCAAGCTCTAGCAGCTTGTTGAGACACTTGGTGGAGAGATCAATCAGAACGTCCCAACGACCGTGGTAGTTACGCTTGCGAGGAAGACCCATCACCTGACGAGCACAGCAAGTAACAACATGGATAAATACAGTAGAAAATCACAGCAAAAAATTGCAAAAACATGGGAAACTTAAGTAAAAATCACCAAAAAAAACCATGACATCAAATCACGGAGGCCATTATTAGTGCTTTATCACAAAAAGATCAGTTTATATTAAAAGTATCCTCGACATTTTCGACTGTAACTTGAAAATCAATCAACAGATTTTGATAATTTTTGGTACAAATATTCCTGACACAACTTGCCATCAAATAACTGTTTAGTTTCCCATGTCACCCAATGTATGCTTCTGCATTACCTAGGGAAAGCAGATCAAAAATTACCAAATTCTGATAACTGGTTTTCAAGTTACAGTCGAAAATGTTGGGAATACTTTTTTGAGACACAGTGTATAACCGGTTAATACCTGTGGACACTGGACAGGTAAACTATCGTGATGTATGAGTGACCAACCACAAAAGTAACTCAGCCTTCTATCCATTCAGGGTAATTGAATAGAGTACCAGACAGGTTTATCTAGCAGAGGGTAAGCTGGGGAAGGGAGTGCGTTCACCTGTGTTGGGTGGCGGTAACACTGAGATGGGCTGCCAATAAAAGTCAACAACCTTTTATATACTTAACATGTAATAAAACATAATATGTTTACTCTCTTCTATTGTATGAATTACCAACTACAGTAAATACAGCAAATATGCTTTTAATCCATCAATCATCTTGACTTACAGTGCATAAAAACAAAAGCACTGTCTGCTTTAGTTTAAATAATCTTGTGATCTACATGGATGTCCCCTGGCATTATCCCAATATTTTCTGTCTCTGACGGAAGATTATGGGCATTACATGGAAGGACCACGTGACTAACATGGAGGTGCTAAGCTGGACTGGGCAGCGAAGATTACAGGACATTGTAGCTGAGAGAGGACTTCGGATGGCAGGCCATATCATCAGGATGCCACCTGGACGACCAGCCAATCACGCCATGTCATGGACCCCTCGTGGTAGTGGCAGACGACAAAATCGTCCAACGAAAACTTGGCAGTATACATTTAAAGAAGACCTGGTGGACCGAGGAGTTGATTGGAACAGCGTCCGGGCTGTGGCTACAAACAGAAGCAGATGGCGAACTCTTGCTGCTCATGGTTCTGTCAAGGACCGGAGGATCTAAGTGCTTCCCCATACCTTGCCTTTTTGCACGCTAACAACATGCGAAATATAACTACTGGGTAGATAACGATCAAGGAACCAATTCAATATGATCCCAAACTATATCATCCAGATACACACCAGTGGCATGGCACTGAATTACAGTGGATAGGACCAGACAGACAAAGACTTATACCTTCATCTTATCAATGATGCTATTAGTGCCCAGAACATTGTAGACTTTCTCCGGATGCTCCGCTGTGTACTTTCCAATCCACGTCGTCTTTCCACAGCCGGGAAGCCCGCACATCATCACCATCTGCAACAGCCATTCCAAAAGGTAAAAAGTAAGTCCAGTACTTGCTATAGCACTTCTTACATGAGATGAAGTCGTGGCCAAAAGTGCTTTGATAATCTCAGAAGTGGCAGCTGATTGGCATGAGTTAATGATATCACAGCACATTATGTGGCCATCAATTGCCTGCCTAAGCGAACAATTGGACCTGTGGTTTGCAGCTAGCAGACATACCACTACCCCAATCAGCCACACTAAGCCTTCACCCCATAGCCTGTAAGTTACTACTCATTTCCCGTCCCATGGAGGGTAGGAGGCTAAGTTGGCCTGATCACACAGCAGATTAGCAACTTGCTCAAGGTTGCTTGCAAATGACGACAGTGAGAATCGAACCGCAACCTGAAAGTTACGAGTCAACACCAACCACTAGACCACTTGCACCTATACAGGCAGATAAGTGTGAACAACTTGCCCAGAGTTGTTACTTGGTAGTGCACCAGCTGGGAATTGAACCGTGGACCTTTCGGTTTCGTATCTAACGCCCTAACCGCTGAGCCACCAAGCCACCCAAACAGACCGTTCAAATATCTCAGCCAGATGGCAGTTGTGCTTTAGTCCTCACTGTGTATAAAAATTGCAAAAAATAACGAAGCAACCAAAACTAATTAGATTTATTTTATTTACCTTATCTATTTAAAACTTGGAAAAGCCAAGTAAAATGCCAAGCCTAATGGCACTCACAGGCATCATAGCAAAAACCATGCAAATACTAAATGACGAGTTGCATAAAAATAGATGGCAAAAACAAAACACCAGATGAAAGAAAAAGAAAACCACAAATACACATCAGGATTACGTGGCACTAAAAATTCACATACTGGGACAACTCCACACACTCCATGACTGCAGATTCCACAAACCTAACATAATAAAACTTATAACAGTGAAATACAGCCAAAAAAGTTGAAAAATACCAGAAAATATCAAAATAAATAAGAAAGAAACACAAAGCAAAACTTGACGGCTACCTCACACTCTTCTTTCTTGGTCGGAGGCAGATCACCTCGGATCCGATCTTCCACCGGGACATCGTTTATGAACACAAAGTCTTCCTTCACCGGGAAGTACGGAGTCTCCTGTCAGCAGAAACAGCAACAGACAACACTTAGCTGATCCATGGACAACAAAATGTGCTGTAGGCAAGAGCTTCTATCCCTATCTGGCAGGTGAAGCTTGGACGCATTCAAAAATAACGGGGAAAGTTTTGTTAAGAATGTATCCAAAATCGCTTATCACCAGACACACTATTTCTAGCTCAAAATGCACCATAAACCACTTTGCGGCCAAGCTCTGTCTGGACCCACTGGAGGAGCTTAAAGAAAGAGAGCGAAAGAGAGAAAAAGGGGAAGAAAAAAATGGAAAAAATCGTAAACAAAAAAGGGATAAAGGATAGAGAAAGAAAGTGGAGAAAAATGGGGTGGGAAAATAGTAGGAGGAGACAATGAACTCGGGCACATGGGAGTGCAGGCAAATATCTAATTTCGTGGGTAATGAAGATTTAAGCAAATTAGGCAAAGAATATTTTAAATGATTTGCTATGCAAGTTGGGCACTTTTTGTCTACAACATTCTAAATCTTTTGACATATCACACACCTTTCTACGGGTAACCATCACTGAGTTATCAACGATCAAACAGGTCCGGTTTTTTCGGTCCACCCTGTAGAAGATTTCGTAAAAGTATATGTTTATGTGTGCATACCATTTGTCCAAAATTGCACTCAAAAGAGCAGTTCTTAGTCAGGATGTGTGGAAACAGCGGCTGATCACCGAGGTCCGACGATGGGATCTCAAAGCACTTGCCGAGATCTTCATCGTTTTTGGCAAAAGATATCACCACAGGATCACTTGTAAAATCCTACAAACCCAAATACAGAGTAATACAGGATGTTTACCAATTAAGCCTAACAAATTACCAGGACACAGTTACCAAACTACCAGTACAGCTTGATTAGTATTATACCTAATTACTTATTTACGAGCAAGAGCATCTAGTGCCAAGTGCATACTAGCTGCCATAATTCAGTCTGTCCATCTGTTAAAACTCAGCACTGATAAAAGCAAAGACAATATACAGACTAGCCTACGGGTTTTCACCGTACGACAGTGTAGAGTCTAGACAGTCTTTTGTGACCAAACATTGCATCACTCAAATGACAGCATCAAAAAACAGGTACCCACTAAAAATTATCATGTTATTATAAACCAACATGCGAATCATTTCAGAAAAACTCTGACATCATAACAAGCACTGCTGACGAGCTTTTTTATATCACTGTTGCAGAATGTATGAACATAAGTAACTAAGTCGATTTATAGGGTCACTAATGGCACAATGTTATTAAAAAGCCCAATGAACCTGACATGCAAGTGGTAAGGCAGGGTACTAAAATGGCCAAAAGCTGAGTTACAGAAAGTTTTGAGAATGAAATGGCAACAAAAGCAGCACATGGATTGGAACAAAGCACACTCATGATGTCCAAAGAAAACATTTTAAATGACGAGAGCAGTTACTGCACAACTGCAAACACTAAAACATGTGAAGACATAGGGGTCCGAACAGACGACATAGCGAGAGTCAGGCAAAACTCACCACGAATGCGGTAACGACATCATCATGAGTGAACGGCAGTCCATAGTCATTAAACTTACAGTCCACCGAGGATTTTCCAGTTCCACCGTAGCCATAAGACAGCTTCTCCTCACCTGTAGACAATCACACCATCGTCAGCATTATAATCCATGCACAGCATTTTCAGTGACCCAACCCACCAAAAACAAACTGCCCTCAACTGCAATTCAATGTTAGTTCCCATGCCACTAATAATCACCAGTATCGGTCACCAGTATCCTTAAAACTCGCGTCAACCAAGCATACAGAACTGACATCTAGCACTGCTTGGCCACAATAACACAATAAACCAACAAAACTATGGTAGCAGATTTTCAAACCTTCTTTGACTACCTATACCTTTTTTGGTACCCACATACTAGCAAGCTTCTTAACAGCTGCGCAATAATAATTTCATACGTCTGTAACAGCATTACCATGACATCTAAAATTATCATTTACTAAGTTTTGTGTTATGTGCAAGTTGTAGTAGTATTTTTTCCAAGTTGTAAACTGAAGGAAGATTAGTATGATGCCTTACTATGTTTATGCATCGAGCTGTGTGTCTATTCAGTTTAGAGTATTTTGCTGCACCAACCCAAAGAAAGATGGCCAGGCTGAGTTGATGAAGTCACATGACTTAATTACACAACGAAAAGGCTGAAAAAACCTGCTGATGATCAGTTAATCACATATCCAAATTCTAACCGGATCTGGCACAAAGTAACTTCATTCCACAATACCAATGCAATACCAGTATGCCAAATCATAGAACAAGCAACAGAAATACTAGTTAGAGTTGTGTGAAGGAATATAAAGTCATATCATCATCATCATCATAATAAACTTCAACAGAACAAATATCAAAATAATTGCTATTACTACACTGTCTTACCGAGACACATGGAACTGGTTGCTACAGAGAATCCAACACGAACAACGTGTTTATTCTGCTCTTCTGGGGGAAGATGGTCCACCCTCAGATGCTCGCCAACCTGTAACATCGCAAAATATCCTGCATACCAAATCTTGCACAGTTTATATTAGGGCTGTGTCAAATAGTAGATTTTACTATTGGGCCGAATAAGAATAATTTATGATATTACTGGGCCGAATACGAATACTTGACGCAAGTTCTAACACACTGCACAACGTCCTGGTTTCCCCGAGGTGCGGTAAAAAAATTTCCAAATCAAACAGCAAACAGTTGAAAAAATTCCAAACCAGACATTTTGTAATTTGTATTCATGCTAAATGAATGACACCAACAAAGATTACTGACACTAACAAAACGTGACAGAAAGTCACAACGGACTCATGACAGCAAGCAAACTAAACGGTTAAGAAAATGCCACAAATCAACACGAGTAGGCATTATGCTACCAAGACAGCAACTGTCTAACGATGAATACAGAAACAATGAGCAGCAACGGCAAAGTGAGTGAGTGAGTGAGTGTGTAGGGTTTAACGTCCCATCGATGGCGAAGAGCTTACTATTCGTATTCGGCCTGTTTTTGGCATCACTATTCGGCCAAATACGAATACACTATACAACCTACTATTCAGACCAAATAGAATATGAATAGAATATTTGTTACAACTTTAGTTTAGACATCAATAACACTTTATATGCTGTGTCTGACCAGTATGCTACCTAGTAAAATTCATTGTTGTCAACAACCAAACTGCAACTTCTGCATTTCACAAGGTAATGTAGTAACAGTGGTGAGGTGGCCAAAACTACAGTCATGTATGTCAAGTTTCTTCAATGATGCTGCATGGCAAAAGTTATTAAAATTGGCCAATGTTTCACTGAAATATTCAAAAATGTGCCACACAAAAATGGTGTATATTAATACCACTACTTTTTTGTCCAAAATGGGAAGCAGAATGCCAGTGTTACATTGGAGACTCCACTGGCATCAAAAATGTGTTCTAGGACAATTGAAACCTCGTGGAATTCCTCATCTCTTATGAGCATAGTCCCGCCCTTCCATACAAGCACCGGCCTAAGAAGCTTGCCATGGCAACAACAACAACATATCAATACGATACAATGATTTTTTTCCTGAGGGAGATCTTCAGCAAACCATAATGTAGTCCAGATTAACCCCAAAACGGACAGTTCTAACAGATAACTGTACCGCAAGTCTCACCCGATCTGGAGTGTTCAAAAGAATAAGTGGGAAAACAGGAAAATAACACATTTAAATAATAACACAACAAGTCCATGTTTTGTTGTTTAACCTAAAAACCCACAACCAATAAAATCCTCCAAATTGGGTTCTTAAAACACCAAGCCTTTGGTCTTCTAACCTTGACTTGGAAGCAGATTTTGCCCTGCTTAACTCCGTAGGTACTTCTCGCTCCAGTCCACATGAAAGCAAAGCCGGCGAACGTCATCGGTGTAGCTTTGTAGCCGGTCTCATCTACTGTCAGACTCAAGTCGCAGTTGTCTGCAATATTTCACAAAATGACCCTAATACATACACGTTTGATGCCATCAACTTATTGATAAATTACAACATATCTCACAACACATTCTATCCCAGTGTCAATGTCAATATAAGTGCAATACTTTGAAGTTGAGAAATGATAAAAGGTCAAAAATCACATAACAGAGCTGTGGAGCAGCACCAACAGTATGCTAACAGACACAGGTAAACATGCCCTGCTTTAAATCCAGGTAAGCAGACCGATATTCAATTTACCTACCCTATACATGGTGTTTATAAAAAGGTGCCCTTTTTCTTTCTTTCATAATTCAGTCAAATGATGATCAATTTACACAACATTTTTACCAGATGTAGCTAAAGAAATACTAATTTAAAACATTTGCACATAATATGGCTGTTAGTTAAATATTCTTTGCTAGTCGTGATGTAATGCTGACATCATAATGCATCACGAGTACCACTGGCTTGTCTCAACTGGTTCTGTCATTTGCTACCCTGCTTCGATGGAGAACTTTATCTTGTTCACTGATGAAAAATGTTCGTCATATCAGCACTAAGCAACATGGGGGTATAAAATCAGGCGTCTCGCAATCCAAAAACTTAACCATCTCACAAGCGATGCTTGCTGGTGCACTGTCTCGCTCGAAGATGCAAAAGTTAAGATATTTCCACAAGTGTGTGAAAGTGATCGTTTTGGGCACTTTTGTGGCTACAATGGTAAAACTTCAACAGTTAGTCATCAGTGAACCAGATAAAGTTCGCCATCAACACAGGGCAGCTATTCAGCGAGTCTGTCAGCACCGTTTGTGACAAGCCAGTTTGTACTCGTGGCACACTATGACGTCAGCATTACATCACGACTAGCAAAGAATATTTAATGATAAGCAACATTTTTTCCAAATACTTTTAATTAGCATTTCTTCAGCTACATCTTGTAAAAATTTCTGTAAATCGATCATCATATAACTGAATTATGAAAGAAAGAAAAAGGGCGCCTTTTTATGGAACACGGTGTAGATATAAAAGGCTGAGCTGACCTTAGTGTTGGTTATATACCAAGATGGTTAACATGTCTGCAAACAGTCACCCTTTCACCTGACCAGGAGTTAAACAGATGACCTCTAGCATCCTAACCAATACAACACCAAGCCTTGAAGCATTTGTGTTGTAGTGAAAAGATCCCAAGACAGGTAGAATGTTCTGAAATTTCATACCAAAAAACTAAAATGCTACAATAGCCAGACTAACCAATACTGGCAAACAGCACAGTATGCTAAGATGTAATAAGTTAAAAATAAGAGCAAAATTAATATTTAACAACAAGACACCTATATGCATGATCAGGCAATCAACGTGAGTGACTGTTCGGAATGCAAACAATGGAATAAGTATCGATTAAACTACACCGTCTGGAGTAAAACAAGGTCATTTGAGTCACTTATCCCAATCCACATCACGACCAAACATAAGTAACAATACACTTTAAATACTCATACGTACATCTATCGATCTGGACAACAGTCGAAGCCAACCAATCTTCACTCTCTTCTGGCTCAACTTTCTCCGGAGATCTACACAGTAAAATCACATGCTACAACCGCTTGGAGAGCGCAAACCCCGGCCAAACATGAAGCTAACAAGGTTAACCAAAAGGTGTGTTCGATAATAATAATAATAATAACAATAGTTGTTGAGCTCTTCGTGGAAACCCCTATATGCGAGTTACGGACATCACCTTTCAAATGGGATCAGACAGTGTTACCTGCCACCCAACACGAGTGAATGCGCCCCACTTAACCCGAGCCAACTGGACCAGTGCTCAATTTACCTACCCCAGAGAGACAAAAGGCTGAGTTGACTTCAGTGGAAAGCTGAGTTGACCACAAGCCAGATGTGAGAACTCTACTAAATCTAATCAACTGCTACGAAGCCATCAAAAAGTACCATCGTAATCCATTCATTCGCAACTGTTTTGAGTAACACTGCAAAACAAACAGACACAAGTCACATAATCTTCCTTCTCATTTCTGAATCCCAGTGACACAGATCACCATAAATTCAAATCAATGTCAAACCTGCAAAAACTCTCACCAAAAATCTACACACACACACCTCCCAAGTAATCTGGTCACCAAACACAAGAGACAGAGGTAAGACAATCGATGGATGTATAGAGCATTTCGCAACCAACAGCTTAACTAAGTTACCCTGATTAGATAATGACAAGACATATACGTACGGCATATGGCATTCAAAGTGACAACTCAGCCTTTCATCCCTCCGGGTAAGTAAATTGAGTACCAGCATGTCTGGCAGGTTAAGTCAGGTGCGATCACATTGGGTGGAGGATAACACTATGCGATCCCATATCTGCAGCTCAAGAAGAAGAAAATTTCGCATAGGCACTAGGCAGCGAAGCTGAACTAGGCCCGTTGCATGGGAGCTCATCCCCTTGACGGCACTTTGAACCGGCGAGGGCGAAGCCCGATTAAGCTAGCATACAGCTCAGGTCGGCCGGATGGCCGGCTCAAATTAACAGCCAGCGCCTTTAACCGACTGGATCGGTATACCTGCAGTCCTGGCCACAGGGCCTACTGTTGGGCAGAACTCGCTGTTTCTTCCCTAGCGATGGCCTTGACCATCTGCATCTGACCATCTTGATATATGCAGCTCAGAGAGGGATTAAAATTAAGCACTACAGACAACCTTTAATCTTCAATTGTTACACTGGGTGGCTAACAACAAGACCAAAATGCATGACAAATTTTTCAGTATACTCACAAGTCTTGTGAGAAAAAACTCAGACTACCTTGAGATACGTCGACGTTCACGTGACCTTGACCTTGATCGACGATGACTGCGTTCGTTCGACCTTGACCTACTTCGACGTCTCCTTGGGGATCGAGAACGCGACCTGTGCGACCTGCACGCCCATCATAACGTACACTCACATATAGTATCCTTCCATGACCTTATTTTAAACAAGATTCTTTATGTGTAAGATACCAGGTATGTTCAAATATCTGTTAGACATATTATATTCATTCTGTGAGTCATCTAAAGCAGTACTAGCTTCAAGTTCAAAATACTGTCAATCATACAGAAAACGAGCAAAGATGTCAACAGTAAGAGAAAATAACCACATTAACCCAACACTATACAATCCAGTTCCAATAACCCAACAACTGTGATCTTGTGGGATAAACATTCTAAATGGGCTCTTTGTCATGCTTCACCTACAGCCATTTCTGACTTATCACTGGTGAATTTAAATAAACTTAAATCTGCTTTGCACAGTTGTGCTTTCCCATTATCAAGACTTTCATGCATATGCAATTCCTCCCTGTTAAAGTGAATAAATTAACACACATTATACACCATATAATAAATAAATTAATAAATAATAAATAACTAATAGACATGATTGATAAATGCCGTTTTAAAAAAGTCGTCACAAACTGTTACAGAAATAAATTACGTTTATCATATGCAGGTATTATAGCAAGGCAGACCTGCGACGTTCATCACTTGGTGATCGTGATCTTTTGCGCCGCTCTCTGCGCTCCGAAACTTCTGCTTATTCCAACAAATACACACAAACATACCAGTACTGCACAACAGTAACTGCAACTGATGCCATTACTCCACATTTTCATTTTCACTACTTTTCACAAGTAATCCAGGTCAAGCTGAGTTATGTTAAAGGTAGACACTACATGTTTGCTGGAGACATCGCTGAGACACTCAGGCACATACCCAAGAAGACAACAAGGCAAACTCACCAAAAACACACTCCAAACTTCTCCACTAATGAAATGTTTAAACGTTAACTGTAGTTATGTTTTTGAGATTCTCAAACCTACAAATCGATCAATTTAATTTTTGGGCACTATCAGGTGCCGAGAATGATGAGAGTATTCACAATGGAAACAGTAATGGTAACCAACAATGTTTATGATGCTGTCATCACGGCACTGCCAATGCAAGAGTTCAGCTGATTCACCTGAAGAATATAGCATGTGTCTGTCTGTACTAGTGCGACGAACACGTTAGAGGTTAATCCTGATCTTATGCATAATATAAATTCATGTTTTACTTACTACACTTAGTTACCTACATGAGCGGCGAGCACTGAGCAACCGTGAACCTCTAGACCAAGTCGACTGACTTGAGCCACAAGTCCACCTACAGCTATAACATCGTACTGTAAGCTCAGAACAGAAAAAGACTCAAACTTGTATCAACTTACCACTGTCCTCACTGTCCGCCTTCTTTGCTTCTACGTCCATCTTCGTCGACTCAGACTTCTCACCGTTCTCAGCACAAGTCACCGAAACGATCTCTACATCCGTTGACTCCGTCGATTCTGTTGCCTTTACCTCCGAATCCTTGATAACTTCCACCTCAGGCTTCATCTCAATGTCCTCTGGTGCAGCATCTTTTGCCTGTGGAGATGCCGCCTTCTCCTCCGCAACTTCAATCACAGGCGCAGCTGTCGGCTTCTCAGGCAAAGACTGGGCAGCAGGTTCTACCGGCGACTTGGCTGGGGAGGTTGCTTGCGACTCCTGAACAGGCGGTTTTACTGGTGACTTCACAGGCGAGGCTACATGAGGCTCCGATGGTTCTGCTGTTTCCATAGCCACATCCTCAGTTGGTTTTGGAGGTTCATCAGACTTAGCAGGCTCCGCAGCAACATCTGGCTTAGGTGGAGTGGAGACAGCCTTGGGAGGTGTGGAGACAACCTTGGAAGGAGTGGTGACAACCTTTGTGGGAGTGGTGACAATCACTGGAGCTGACTGCTGCACCGGAGATGACTTCACTGGGCTCGGTGGTAAAGCCGTTGGCTGCGGGGACTGGACAACTGGCTCGGGAGCCTTGGCAGCAGGCTCTGGGGTCTCATGTGATGGCTTAGGTGGTGACTGCATCAACGGGAATGCAGCTGCAGGTGCTGACTGTGCCGGTGGGGAAGATACAGCTGGTTTGGCTGGAACTGCAACTGGTGACGCCTAAAAATTAACAACAGTGACAATACACTTCACAATGTCACTGTCTGTATAACAGACATACACTATACATCTCTTTACAGAAAAAAACATGATCTAACAACATACAAATCCCAGATCCACAACAAAATCCTCATCTTCCCCAAAACTGCAAAGATTAATTATTGCCTAACACGCTGGAATATATTCCCTATATTCGTGACCGAATTACCTTTTTCAACTACCGTACTTATACATTGTAAAATGCCAGTCTATGCAGAAAATGATGGGAAAATGTTCATGTTCCACTTCCTATGGATAGATAAAGATGATGACATGAAAGCACAAAGTATGTGGCACTGACTAATAGTGGGTGGCAGAGGCAGAAGCATAAAAATAAATGCATATTTTTATTAAACAAGACGTAAGAGTACCTGTTGAATAGGTGAAGCTATCTTTGGAGCTGGTGGCTCTGTTGATTCTGTGACTGGTGACTCCACATCCTCCGCAGCTGCAGTCAGTTGGTCAGCATCCGTTGCAATTTTTGCGCACGATGTCGATTCACTCACCGATGTCGATTCACTCACCGATTCATTCATCGATGTGTCCTCCACATCAGTCGACTGTTCTGGCTCTGCATCACATACAATCACAAGTAATCTTGCAGTATTAGACTACAAAATTCATCAGCTAGCAAAAAGTAAACTACTGCCATTGCCACATAAGTGACGGTATGACTAATTACCGCAACGGACTGCAACGAACAGACCGCAACGGGCCCGTTGCGGTAATTAGTCGTGACCATGTACATCCAGGTTGCTAATTGCTTGAGGCCTATTTCAAAATTGTTATGTCAGTCATCATGTCAGAAATTGAGCGCTGCATTAGGTCTAATCCGATTGCTAATAGCTCTCTTTCAATCAATCAGCGTAGGCCTGGCGTCATAACTCGTAACGGTCATTCGACAGCATCCATTCACCACACTTGTCCAGGCATGTAATGATCGATAATTGTTGTAAAACGATCAGATCCTGTAGCTGTATAACCACCCAGATATCAGTTGAATGCTAAAACGATGCCTAAGCGCGTACGATTTCCGTGTAATGTCTGCGAGAAGGCCCGCGGCGTTAACACGATCCGTTGCGGTCTAGCTAGTATGCCTAGTGAATTTAATTAGGCCTGGGCATAATTAGATTCGACTGACTGACTGTAGGATTTTATTAACATTTTGTTAAATTTTTATTTGTGTTGGCAAAGAGCAACAACAGACAACATTTATGTTAGGCTACATTTGTTCATTTACGGTCCGTTGTGGCTTCGTTGCGGTAATTAGTCATACCCCATAAATGATACAGTAATTCTGTGAGTGTTCCAATACCAGTCACTTCCCGACAGGTCCTTAAAAAACGAGTACTTACCAGTATCGTCTCCGGATGCGTCCTGTAATGCCTTCTCTAAGCGCTTCACCAACTGCGGCTTATTGCCTTTTGTATCAAGACCTCTTTTCTTCAGCTCCTCGCGCAGCTCCGTCACCTTCAACTTGGCCGGGGTGATCTCAGACATAGTTTGCAGTGCAAAACGTCTTCGAAACGACGCTAAATCACACGGTGCAATGTGCCAAAGAAAAGTTATCGCTTCGCTTAACTAGAAATATAATATTGCCAACGGTAGCATCAATAAATACCGACAATACTACGTCAACACTCAAGAACTCAAAATGGCGGCAATAAAGCATGGACGCCATAGAAATTTAACGAGCAGCTACATACTTAGGAATAAATAAGTAACGAAAGTAAAGCCAAGTTACGATTTGCCGCACGAAAACAACAGTCTGCGGTTGAGTGTTGACGTAAGTCGTAGGGGATGATATACCTTGTAATTTTGCCCATCAATTATTTTGTTTCAAGTGTTATAATTTGGCCATTTTCAAGTGCTGACGGTTTTTGGCCGACCGTTATAGGTCGAGTTTCTGGTGCTATGTATCGTCTATCGTCTGTCGTCTGTGGACTGTCTGTAACAAACGTTGTGGCTAAATGGTAGGTCTTACCACAAAAAACTTGTTAAAATTAATTAGCTCGATGTCACAGTTTTTCGCGTGCGAATTGTCAGCAAGGAGAACATTTTAAAATCTGGAGTTGAACAGAAATGGCGTAAGAAAAATGTGCGTTTTTCAACCAATAAGTGGCCGTACCGGTATTTCAGAAACGGTGAAAGATAGAGCCTAGATTGTTATTGATCTCTAATAGAACGTCACTATAAGCCCTCTCAAATAGCACGAAAATCATCGATTTTGTATGACCTTCAAGGGTCATTACGCGCATTACTACCATTGTGGCTAAACAGAAGCGTCTATCCCCCTTGGACACACAATACGCAAGCCCCCCCCATTCACACTCTAATGTTAACCCTCCCCTCCCTCTTAACGTCGATTCAAACCTCTCCCACGTCAAGCTCAAGTGCTGCATTACCTAATGACGAATGAAGGTATCTTCACTCATCGGTGTCCGAACAATTTTTCAAGGTTGAGATCAAGGTTGTATAGTGTCCAACGGTGTAGGAAATAAATGAGAAAAATATTTTCTTCCACGGTGTATTAGAAAGCGCCGGAAGATCCCCTATAGTGATGTGGTCCGAGACAGAGCTCGGCCGAAGATAAATCCTGTGAATTTTTAGCATCACAGAACACTTCTGATCAAGTTCTGGTGGAACGATGTTTGCCCCCCTAAAGTTCTAAAGTTGCCCCTTTGAGAAAAGTAATTACGCTTAAAGCGTAGTCCTCGATGTACGTACGTAGACGCCCCTATGGCTAAACAGTAGGCCTACACTGTACGTCGTTGGTTGGGTTGGCGATGGTACTATTTGATAGGGCGATGACAAGTTTCTACAGGCTGTGAAGTCTCTATATATCTGCAGCGTTTTAAATGCAAAGTTACTTCAGTGTACATCTGCAGCCATCACCTACATGTAGGCCTACGTGAGCCGACTATTTTGTCAAATGTTAGGACGTGTAAAACAAAGCACAAAACATTTGTAAAATATTTGTGGGAATTAACGTTAACTTAGCGATAGGCTATAGACTACAATAAGATCATGCGCACGGCTTAAACGATAAAATTTGCGTAATTGTCATTACCAGAACTGTTAATTACGTTCTGTCGCCGCATTAAGCTTACTGATCAGCGATCGCTAAACGGCGTGCAGAAAAGTCTAATTGTTGCCTCCGGGTGCGTTCATTAATATCAAAAGTAAACAGCGCCACGTCGCCCTGGACACAATGTCATCACTTCTCGACTGCTGAAGAGGATCGCGCGCGGCCAAAGATGTGCTGGAACATAAAATGTCAATCCGCCGTTCATAGGCGTTTTCGTAAATTCTTACGTACGTTAGCTCAGAGAATCGACCCGTTCGTAAATTGTAACCCTTAAATATTTTTGCGTCGAAAATTTTTTTCAAAGCTACCAAACGTGAGCCTGCAAAAGATTATTTTGAAAAAAAATTAGGAGCAATACCGTATTAAACCTTCGAGCACGAGCGCCGATAATGTACTTTGTCAGAAATGTGCAGCTTTTTTAGACTTGTGTGTCGAAAAATTGAAACTTTTTGCCGCCTTGCGCAACTTTGTAACTCTGGTCCCTCACTGCCGCCGATGGCTAAACAGCGGTATCGCTGCGGATTGTAGTCCGCGTATGGAGTCAGTCCGCTGTCCACGCGTTTCTGGGTGGCTTTTTACGGCTGAGCAACCGTGCAGATGTCGAGATGAAAATTAAGTCGAGTCCCGCGGAGACGCTGAATTGGTCGCCGTCGTTATGGGCAAACATTTCATCCTGTCCGGCGACTTCTGTTCTGTCCCAGGCAGTGCGTAGAATGCTTCATTCATGTAGGCCTATACTGTTTTTGTACGGCTTCTGTTAAAGCCGGCGACACACATCACGTCGGGCCGTGTGTCACTGGCTTAGGTAAGCGGTCGTTACAAGCAGTACTAACTGTCTCGTACTTACGATATCGTACGAGTGCTTTATGGGGTGTTTACACGATCCAGCAAACGTCCAGCAAACTTCCAGCAAATGTATTCAAAATACACGAAAATGCTGGACGTTTGCTGGATCGTGTAAACACCCTATAAAATGTACTTTTAGGCAGAATAGCTGTTGCAGTTCAAAGCGATTTCGCCTATTCTTACACGTTTCTCTGTCTGTCTGTCTACCTGTCGTCTGTTACATTCCTGCATCCCCATTAAAACGTTTCACGGATTTGGCAAATACTTTTTTCTTTTTTGACAAATTATACTTTGGTCCTTGTCGAGTTTCCGACTATCCAGTATTTCCTTAATCCGTGTGCAGTGCGGGGCGCATGCATGCTGGTGTCAGTGGCGTTTCTGTGTATAGGCCTACACACGGACAGTCTGAACAATATCTCCAATGTAATACAGAAAATATATACGATATGCATAAAGTGTTTAAGAAACTGGCAATAGATCAGCCGCCAGAATGCAAACAAACGAAAAGATTCAAATTTTACAGACTTACCACCGACGTTGATTTTGAACGGCTCCAATGGCCATTGGTCAGTATATTTTGCGTTTGCCGATATTTCGTGCGCGCAAAGGCGTGTACAACGCGACATAAAAGACCTGAATAAAGTGAACTCAGTTCTGTTCATTTGCATCTAAAGATTTCAGTTCTGTTTAGTTTTGTCGATTTGTACACTCTTTAGAAGAGTACAGATGAAGTCGACAGAACATGATTGAGCGGAATTCACAGTTTAGCTGCATGCGCTACACGTCTATTTTAGGCCTATTTCAGTTCATTTTGCGGCGAAGTGTACAGGGCGAGTTCAGTCAGCGACTTTTTTTCGCCCAAATCTGGAGTTAAAATCGTGTGCAAGTTTCTCCCATTTTTGGGCTTAAGTTCCCCCATTTTCAGGCTCAACCCCCCTTACCTTTCGGGCTACTTTGTTAAGGCTGGTGTTAATTACCCAGTGAAAAATAGGGGGAAAGCTTTGATAAGGGTGCACCCTTTGATAAGCTTTGATAAGGGTGCAGATTGTTCGGCGAAAAATGGGCGGCGAAGTTTTGATCTACAATCGTAACAAAAATTTCCTGCCTATTTTTCACTGGGCGCAATGTGCACCCACCAGGTAGGAATATAAAGTCACTGAGACTGAGTTCAGTTTAGATCGTTCGCTTTGTACGCTTCTTAAATGCGATGCAAATCGCTGGGTGTCAATGACGGTTTTGTGCCACAACTCACAACGACTGCAGGCCGTATAATCGCCACACTTCCTGGCGCCGACAAAAAGTTCGACACGTACGCGGCTGATTTGCATAGTATGGGTAAGCGGGCACCTAGTACGGTAGGTGACGCTACCATCGCTCGATCGCTCAGTCATAGCCTGCATTAGCACCTTGACTGTTATCCGCGAAACGCGCGCTGCATGGCGGGTAATTTACGGCGTCACGTGACTAGTTTTGACCGGTGCTTTTATGACGTCATGCGGAGCTGACACCAGATTGGCGAACGGCGATGACGTCGGCGATAAGGCTAATTTGTGTCAGCGCGCAAAGATGATTTATTTTCTGCCCCGATTCGTGCAACCAGGACAAATTACCACTATCCATAACTTGTACTTAAGACAAGGCAGCGAGGACAGTTAGTCCATGCACTTGCTTCTTTCATTTCCCTCTATCTTCCCCAATCTTTGGGGTTTAAGCTTAATCCTTATGTTTTTTTATGTGCTTTTGTGTGAATTTCAATCCAGCATTTATCCCGGCCACGTTTCTTTCGTAGCTTAAACTCCAGAAGAATGAGCTCATTACGCTTACTTACTTCATGTATGCCAGTATGACGCTTGGAAATATCCCTGACCATGTGCGTATTCAGGGTGCTTACGCCTTTCCCTTTGAAATTGGCTTATTTTCTTAGACCGAGGTCTTCCTGTTTCCGCTAGAAGACATGGGCGACAAGCACTCTCCACACCTAGCGGTTGCAAGCAACAGACCTCGGCTTTCTTCCCCTTTCAGCGGACATCCATGGGCTACATATTAGATTTTGCATGTACATGTAGATCTGTTGTAGCTCTACCGTATTTCATTTCATTTAATTTTATTTAATTTTATTTCATTTTTGTCTTATGGAATTTGTACCGATTCTGCTATGTTATGTTCTGTCTCGCAATGACGTTTGACCTTTGTTTAATAAAAGATTACTTACTTACTTACTTACTCACATTAACAAAAAGAAACAAACTAACCATATAAAGATGAGAGTAACGGAGTATGCAAAGTTAAACTATTTCTGCTATAGGCCTACAGATAGGCCTACACCGCTTTTCGCATTTCTATAAACACACTGCTACTCCTGACAAATTTCTTGCCCACCCCATAAATCTAAGAAAGCTAGAAGGCTAATAGCGATCGGCGTTAAAGACGGGCATGTGTTAGAGATCTGCCGGACTATTGGGACTAACCGGTGCAGTTACGTTAGACGACTGAGAAAGCAGAAGATGATGGACTGGATGTGCGCAAGGTCGTGGCTGGCGAGAAAAGCGTCGCTAACTGACCGCTAGATCGTGACGTTGAGTCGGTGATTAATCGGTTGTTTGCTCACAGATAATGTCGCACTGCAGCAGCCTCCACATCTCTGCCTGCAGATGACGTCACAAGGTGATGCAGCTGAATACGTGGGACCCACCTCGTCACTTTGCTTCAGTCTGCCTCGGCTAATGACAATCATGATGCTAGACTGATCATGCCACGTTCTTTTGTATTAAGCGTGGTTTCATCCATGCAAAGTGACGAATTGACGCAACGCAACGCGTAGTCACGTGGCAGTGCGGTATAGAAAGATATCGTAAAGTTTCTGACATGCACGCGATTAAGGGCCTGACGAAGAAGAGAAAGTTCTGGCAATCGCTGATAAAGTCAAAATTTTGTGGTGCAACGTCCTATTTTAACTGGTCTTTATTTTTAAAAATGTTCATTTACATAACATAGGCCTATGACGGTAGAAGAACAAACAAGAACAAAAAACTAAATCTTAACTGAATTTGACAAAAATTTATTAACACTAACTAACAGCAAGGTCTCATAACGTGCAAAATGTTTTGTCTTACTTCGTTTCTCAATCATGACACTATGGATACCAGTATAGATCGAACTGATCGTCATCGGGGCCAAAACAGTCTTGACAAACTTTGACGGTATCCGCGACATTTGTATCAAAATATGAAGCATCGGTTGATAATAAAATCTAGTCGGCATAATCGCAGCTCACACAGGTATGATTCAGCGGTATATTCC
>Ga0056128_1000702_pt1 | contig 32587 bp, 19 predicted proteins | sample WorMetLIZISLAND2_FD_71113 | JGI IMG/M metagenome (GOLD analysis project Ga0056128, IMG submission 71113) | Marine gutless worms symbiont microbial communities from Max Planck institute for Marine Microbiology, Germany - Olavius geniculatus... ...
GGACACAAAGGTGATTTTATACTCTGTTCAATGCTATGCATTGCATTGGACAGACAGTCATTATTTGTGTTGAAAGTGAGTTGCATTTTTATGCACATTGTGTCTGTGCAGTCGGAACCGGATGGTTTTGCTTCGTTCCATCTTTACGTTTGTGCCGCATTTTTGACACGGTTTTCACGCGAGTTGCAACGAGAAAGAGATTTTCACGTGAGTTGTAAAGTGCTTACATTTTTTTACTCCTTGCACACTACATTCCTAACATAGCGAAGAGGAGTATATGAGATCAGTGTAATATTGAGGACCAATTGATGACTGACCGACCGACCGACGACCAACCTCCGTTCCTGGAAGAGCCTTCCTGAAAGCATTTCAAATGGCCATATCTCTATAACGGTGCTAGATAGACGCATGGTCACTAAGGACCACCATAGAAAGTCAACCACGGCGAGTCGAATGGTCACGTGACCGATGACGTCACGTGACCCAGAAAGGTCGAGGTCGTGACCGCATTATCTTTGAGGCACCATATTTTGATAACAGTGCCAGATACGCAGGGAGATATTTTCCAATAACAACCTCGACACCAGTCGCTATTAGTATAATATTAGACCTGTCTCAAATTGATGCTGGGTCTCTAATACAAGTTGAAAGGAACAAAAAGCACTTTAAATAATACGGGAAAAAATAATGTGCACGAGGAGTACATTAGATTGGTGACAATTTATTAATATTTCTTGTCTTAGTTGCATTAAGTGTCAGTTCAGCCACGAATGTTAACAACAGTTGTAATGTGTGCACACCATGATGCATGCATACACACTGCACGTATTCACTATTCTAGAGAAACACTGCATTTTGCACATTATATTTGTGTTGGGTTAAAATACAGTTTTTCTAGTGACAGTTTTGTTGTGTATTTACCAGCGATGGTGAATAGAGATTTTCATTAATCACTTGAAAGCTGAAAGTCTTGTTACCGATTGATATCATAGATGCATAGTGTGGCTTGGTGGTGTACTGTAGCGCATCAGGCTAGTGATTGTGAGGTTGCTGGTTCGACTCCCAGCTGGTACACTGCCAGGTAACAACCCTGTGCAAGTTATTCACACACATGTGCCTCTGTTCACCAAGCAGTAGGTCTTATAATTTGGTACTGGCTTCATCGCTGGGAACGTAACGGCAGTATATGGGAGAGGTGTGGCTTACCACCCATATAGCTGAGTTGTGTTGCACTCGTTGGTATAATAAGTATAATATGGTACCGGTCGAAGGGCAGTGATGCTCTGCCGCTGGGAAGTTAACCATAGGTCTGATGTTGCACTGGCCGTGTGCCATCGACTCAGTGGTCTATCCACCTCCGGGCTCAACGGCCCTAGAAAGGGAGATGAGCACCCCAGCTACACCCTTTCTGGGCTATGACACCCTTACCTTATGCGTGTGCAGGGTCTGATGCTGTTGCTCCAGAATCTGCCGACAAACGACTGGAGCAACGAGGAGGTTGGTCTGCTGCTTGCTGAGGCTTACAGACTCAAGTTTACCTTTGCCGATGCTCCGAATCACTACAGAGACAGTGTGGCAGTAACAGCATCTGCTGCCAGTGGTGTTGCCTTAACAAACAGCGCCGTCTCATGATATCATTTGATGATGTTGTAATAGTCTTTGCGTTCGTTTTTGTAGAATTTTGTAGAATGTGCAGAATGTGGTGTGGTTTTGATTACGGATGGTCGGATGTTGATATTCCGTTTGATGTCACAGCTGAATATTTTACATTTAAGGAATGAGCAAGTCTACGTATTTTCCAGTTTTTTAAACAACTAATTCCAGTTCAATGAGTTTAGTAAAGCATGGCTGTTGTTAATTATTAGTAACACGTTGCTCAGGGCCATTTAGACCACTGAACTGTGTCTGATAGACATTAGCAGTATTGAATAGCAGTGCTAAGTCGTGTTTAGCATGGATGAGAGCATACCGCGGGTGAAACAGCCGACAGTTGTCACCGGATTATGGACATAGGTTGTTTATTTACCAGGCAATATCATTCAGTACTGATATTGACTTGGCAGTATAATATCAAGTGACTGAAGAACATGATGTGGTTGGTGGCGTGACGTACTGGTAACACACTGTGTCTGATCAATGAAATTACTCTATGCCAGTTTGGGTCTGCCATTCCATCATTCTGAATGTCCACCAGAAACCTGTTTTAGACAGTGACAAAACCGTAATTATTATATGGTAGTCTAACACTACCACTGACCCTAACCATAACCCTAACCCAATTTCCAACGCTATTCTTAATCATGGCATGGTAACCCATCGGGCAGGTCATTTTAGTCCTCTGCCATTTATGCGACGGAATTTAATTGAGAATCGGGCTGAGTAGCAATAAATGGCAGTGGTAAGTGTAGTACTGTAGCTGCCTGTTTTGGCCTATCTGTGGCGCAAGCCAGTTAGCTTGGCCCAAAGATCGACGGCCGTTCGGCCCTTATGCTGTGTTTGTCGAATGAACCGGATGAACTCTTGCATTGTCATTCACCACTGCTATTACTACTAGTAAATAATCAATATTCATCTCATCTGGAATGAGATCTGCTGTTGAGCCAGAACTTTTTTTTCTACTTCACTATGTGTATATACCGGATAATGATTCATTGATACATTGTTCGTCCAATCATCCTGGACTGTGTGGTACAACTGAAGTCTTTTAATAATAATAAGAATAATTAAACGAATTTGTATAGCTCCAGTATGTCAATTAATTTCAGAGGCGCTGGAAAGAAGGGAACTGTTTGCTTCACATGTCAGTGCCTTTAATCTGTATTGTGCCATTTTGTTTTGTCGCTGCGTTTTTTTTTATTTCTGTTGAGTTTTGGTTGCTCCAATACAGAGTCAGACGAGTGCAGCATTTGTTGCTGTGTCTGTACAGGGTGGGCCAAAAAAGTGGCACCATTTTTTTGTGCACCTTATAATTTTACCAAATATTAACCGACTTTCGGAATTTTTTCACTGTCAGAATCAGCAGACAATTTGTAATAAAACTATCACTACAGATCCCACCACACCTCAACTGTGTCGCAACACTACCTTGTGAAATGTCAGTGTCTTAAAAGTAACAATTGAAAACAGAATGACTTTTGCAGCAATATATTTTAAGAAATTAACCACAGAAAAGATGTGTTTGTTGTCTCAGTTATTGTCTAAAAAGTCATGTCTCACAGTTTTACATCCAATGTTTAATGTGTGTGCTTTGCTCCTTTACGACTGCTTTACGACACATTCAAGACTGCAACGCCACTGATCAATGGCGCAATTAACCAAACGCTGCGGCAGTTTGCCCTACTCAGCGACGATCGCCTGCTTCAGCTGGTTGACTGTCGTGAATCGTCAACATTGATAGGCCATCTGTTGTAGAGCATCCCGAACAGCATAATTGACCATCTGGGTTGTTTGGATGCCTGCTCTATCATTGTTGATCAGTGGTGACGCCGCTTTAAGTGCGTGGTCCGACATTTCGTAAGGTAGTGTAGTGACACACTTAAGGTGTGTTGGGATCTATAGTGATATTTTTATTACTTGATTGTCTCCTGATTCTGACAGTGAAAGAATTTTGAAAGTCGGTTAATATTTGGTGAAATTATAAGGTGTACAAAAATTGTGCCATTTTTAGCCCACCCTGCACATAGGGTGCAGAGTTTAAGGGCAAGACTGTGCAGGGAGCGGAGAGGGGGTTGGGAGATGGAAGTCTTGCAGTAATATCATAAATGTACAAAACATCAGTTTATACACTTGTTAACGGTGACATGCAATGACTGACACATCGAAAGCAGCAAAAATCATAAAAAGGTGATATCACTCACCATCACATCGTCTAACAGTCAATATGCTGTTGAATTGTGCAATATCGGATTGGCACGAAATTTTGCACAGGGGGTCGTCTTGCGCACGTAATCACCTGTTTCAAATTTTGTGTCGATCGGTTGAGTTGTTTTGGATCTGCGCTGGGTCAAATTTAACACGGCTGCACTACCATGTGCCTGTGATAACATTTGGTTGCAATGTACAGTTCTGCATTCTACGTGTTCAGTACTTGGAGTTGAACTATGTCAAATGCACATGCTGAAGCTGCAGAAATTAATGATTAATTGATCGATCAGTTGTTACAAGACTCGATTAAAATTTTTGTAATTGATAAAAATTTGATTAAATTTTTGGACTAAAAAACATCACTAACATCACTAATCTATCTGCACATTTGCAGTCGATTGTAAACTACAGTGGACAACAATGGTGGGCGTTTAGGTGGCTTTGTGGCTTAGCTGTTAGGGCGTTGGATACGAGACCGAAAGGTCCATGGTTCAATTCCCAGCTGGTGCACTACCAAGTAACAACTCTAGGCAGGTGTACCTGGCTGTGTATATGTGCAACTGATCTAGTGGTTAGTGTCGACTTGTAACTTTCAGGTTGCGGTTCGATTCTCACTGCCGGTCATTTGCAAGCAACCTTGAGCAATTTGCTAATCGACTGTGTGCTCAGGCCAACTCAGCCTCCTACTCTTCTTCGGTGGGAAATGACTATTAGTTTACGGGCTCAGGGTGAAGTCCTAGTGTGGCTGATTGGGGCGGTGATATGTTTGCTAGCTGCAAACCACGGGTCCAGTTGTTCGTTTACGCTGGCAATGGATGGCTGCATAGTGTGCTGCGATATCATTAGCTCATTTCAATCAGCTGCCACTTCCAAGATTGTAAAGCATTTCTGGCCATGAGTTCGTTTCATGTAAGAAGTGCTATAGCAAGTACAGGACTTTACCTTTCATTCCACATAAGACATGTGATCAGGATTTGTAAAATGTACTTGTATAGTGTTAGTTTAACAGTCTGTACTTTGTTAGTTTTGACCACCAGGTACACATTTTGTGTACTGCATTATCGTCATGATTTTTGCTTCAGTTTGTTAAAGATAACAGCAACCAGTCGTCGATTTCTGCATTTTCGGTCTTCTGATTGACTACAAAAATTTATCAAAATTATCGATAATTTCTATTAGTCTTTGGAGATTAATTGACTAAAGATTTTTTATCTCATTTGGTTGCAGTCTGAGTCATGCCTTGTAAGTTGAATCTGAGTACCGTGGGTGGTGTTTTTTTGTTGATTTGATTGCCTGTTGGCTGTACACATTTGCGTTATTTTAATGTCACATCCCAGGCAAAACTGGATCAACTAGTTGTCCTGTTGGTTTCTGTTGTTTTCATGTAATCAGTCTGTTGGTGTCCTCATTTATGCTAAGTCTCAAAAAACGTCACCCTTTTTATTTTTGTAATATTTTTGTCAGATGTTATCTGATTTTGCGCCAATTCTTGGCAGAAACGTCCCCCAGGAAATATGGCACTCTGTGGCCTATTTTGTGCTAATGTGCCGTTAAGTAACTACTCACTCACTCACTCCCAGGAAATTCTAAACAACCATATGAACACAGCCCATCGTATCTCGTTTTTATATGCTCGCACTGTAGGCCTACCTTGTAAAACTAGCAATGATTTTATACAGCAAGAGGCCGAGATTGGGATTGATCAAGCTGTAGCCTTGAGTATGAGTAGATGATTAAGAATTCATGTTTGGATAAGTAGTGGATCACATCTTCCACAAAATCATAAAAATTGTGAATACGTAATTCGTAGAGTTGTGTAAATTAGTCGCAAATTGCATAATGAATCATGAAACACTTTTAATGATTAATGAAGTTTTAATCAATAACGTCAACAACAATTATCTGAAATCATCTGAGTCATCCGATTTTCACAAGTTGACAATTTACTCTGTTTGCAAGACTGGCTTAAAAAAGAAATCTGAGCTAATGCTCATGAGACGCGCGAGAGCCTATAGCAGTTGCTTTTTACAGATAATCTTGGTCTATCTTTATCCATCTTGTTGCAATTCACTGCAGCCGAAAATCGCAAGAACTTACTAAAATCCTTATTTTGGGGTTCAAGGTCATTTGAGGTCATCGATGTTGACATTTCTAAGAAGCTCGTTGCCAGTGCTTGTTATGATAAGCAGCATATCTGTGCCTATCTGCAACAGTTTTTACACTAGAGCAGCCAATAGCGGCAAAATAACTTTCAGGGGGTGCCTTTCTTTCCGTGCCTTGTTCGGGGATCCCCCTCACTTAGTGGCATGAAATTTTGTCACGAAATACTAGAGACACTAGGCTATCATATGGTGAAAACCCGAAGTATCTATCTGACGTGGTCTCCAATCGGTACTGGGTTGTGACAGACAGACGACAGACAGAATTGCCATAGCTAATATGCGCTATAGCTATGCTAGCTCTCGCGCGTAAAAACGTTCAATAATTATGTCTCAGTGCATATATGCGAGAGCTTATAGCTCAGTAACTGGAAAAATTGCTAAACAAGAAAATACATTTTTTAGCAATTCCCACTGCTTGCTTTTCACCAAAATTAACTATCAGTCAATCGAGTGTTAATTTTTGTGACATTAATGTATGAAAAAATTTGGTCGTTGCCAGATCTGTTTGCTGTTTTATTTTTAAATAGCTGCACAGTGTCACAGTCATGTTCATACATGTCATAATTATCTCTCTCTCTCTCCCTCTCTCTTATATTGGTTGTTTACATGCACTTCGTCATACTCATACCCTCCAGATTGTTCTGTGCACCAGACTTTCGCAAGTTCGTTATAATAACTGCCAGTGTAAAATGTGCCGATATTTTTGGTTACCGTTACATTTAACAGTGTTGCATATAAAGACTGATTCTTTGTCATTATGCATAGTGTGATTCTGCCGTGTTGAACATGTTCAGTGTCACCGCTAGAAATGTTAGTATCATTGATAATCATCCTCTGCTGATTTTGCGTGGAATGCAAATATTAAGCCTTAATTCAAAGCATTCTGTTTTTCCCTGGAAACTGTGGGCTTTTACGGCATAGTAGACAGACTGGTTGATCACTTTGTTGCTGATGTCGTTCAGTGCAGAGGATTTTTGTTTGTGTAAATTGCACAGTGTTTCAAACTGCAACGTGGATGCACCTCGCATTGCAAGTAGACTGTGTCTGGAAAAAAGTAACCCCCTGGACCTGTACAATAAAAATGTCAAATCTAAGCGAATTTAAATGAAATTTCGTACCGTTAATCTTCAGTAAATTGCTGAATAAACCACCAAATTTCGTTCAAATATATTTTTTCTGAGCGGAGTTATTAATTGTTGAATATCTATAACAAAATATTTCCGTTACTAATATGTCTTTACATGAGTAAACCCCGCAATTATTGTACATTTTTGTAACTCCAACGAAAAACATCCAATTTTAGCAAAATTTTGCACCAAAAATGCATCATTTATCGGCAATCAGAGTACTAAATTTCAGTTAAATCTGCCGAAGCAAACAATAGTTACAGTAACTTTTGTGAGATGACCTCATAACAGTTGCAGTTTCGGGTCTTTGTGGATTATGTCAGACGCAAAGACATGAAACCAAAGTGTTTCGGGGTGACTTCGCAAAAGCTGCTGTAACTATCGTTTGCTTTGGCAGATTAATTTGAAATTTGGCACTTTGATTAGCAATAAATAATGCACTGTTGATGCAGAATTTTGCCAGAATCGGATGTTTTTTGGAGTTACGAAAATGTACAGTAACTGTGAGGTTTACTTATGTAAAGCCATATTGGTAATGGAGATATTTTGTTATCGATATTCAGCAGTTCATAACTCCGCTCAGAAACAATATTTTAAACGAAATTTGGTGATCTTTTCAGCAACTTACTGGGAATTAAGTGTCTCGTTTGCTGTAGCCTATGCAAGTTTTGGGCGAGTTGAACTCAGATCTGACATTTTAAAATAGTAATTAACCACCGCCCATGGCGTGCGCCAGCCAGCCGCCGACTGCCCTGCTGTTGGTTTCATATAATGCCGTGTCACTCACCCATGGACACTAAACCCGTCCGCCGCAAAATATTATAGGCCTACGGCTTGCAGCTGGTTTTCAAAAACGTTCGGCGACGCCGGCGTCATATCAGATGCAATCTCACATGGCGATTTTAATCGCACATTGTATCGGTATGAGAAAAGACCATCAAACATTGTTGAATTTTGCAATTCTTGCTGGAAAATGGCAAAAAACGCATCTTTTCATATAAAGTCGCCTGTAAAAAACTTTCGTGGTCGGGCCAAAGGGGGCATCGCACCGTGCCCCCCCCCCTTAAATACGCCACTGATTACGGATTCATAGGCCTACAATTATTTCTTCTAGCCTCTGTGTTACAGATTTTTTAAAGACAGTTCAGATCAGTTAATGGTTTGTTTGTAAGCACATCTGAACATATCCGCGCTATCCTATTTGTGCATTTTGTTAGTTTTCGCTGATTTTTCAGTACGGTATAACTATTGCGTTTTTTTCAGACGTATTACATTTTATGCCACAGTGGAATACGCCAGTCTGTCAGTGTATTTATTTCGGAAGTGCACACAAAGGTAGTCTGATCATATAACAGTCATATGTACAGCAACACGGTTATGATTATGAACGTTTATGATGCAAGATGAAACAGAAATCGAAAATAGCGCTAGGACCCACGATTGTCTGTGTGTCTGTGACAAAGAAGTGGCATTTCGGTGTGACAAAGTTTTGGATTTTGCGTGCTGTGCAGACGAACGACTAGGCTGACTTTGTCTGAACTGAGCTATTAGGCCACCCAGTGTTTCGCGCGGTAGCGTTAGTGGCATCTTTACACATAGCGCATATTTTCTACTAAACTTAGCAGTGCCGTGATAGTCCAGTCAGTATTTGACGCGAAGATTTGGGTTTTCGCACATGCTGTTCGCATTTGAGATCGATCATTCGGTCGCGGAGCATTGGAGCAGTGTGATTAACCTTCAACGAGTCATTGATACATCACCAAGAAATTCTGACATCATATCGTTGACAGATAAAACCATAGATGTAAAAAACGTTCCAGAAAAAAAAATTAAAAAAACGTTAAAAAACGTAAAAAAGTGGCAAGAATAAAAAACGTTTAAAAACGTTAAATAAAAAATGTTGGCCATAATGTGTTCAATTTCTTGCCTAATGCCTAATGCTGTACATGTATACCTGGAATTATAGTTTAGATAGAGAGAACTTCATTTAATTTCAATTCAGCTGTGTGGTCATAAGACAATAACATTAAACTAACTAAATATACTAGTTAAAACATTTCATTTAGTATATTTGGACTAACTAAGTAAACTACATCACTATATGACTTATTAATTCGTTTCTGTGGTCCCAAAAGTGCTTCACAAAGCTTTTGATGAGATTTTCAATGCACGCTTTTTAAAAAATAAAAACGTTGAGCAAAATAAACAACGTTAAAAACGTGGCAAGAATAAAAAACGTAAAAAACGTTTTTTTACATCTATGGATAAAACAGCCGTTTTCTCATTGCCGATGTCAGTTGTTGTGAAACGTCTCCGATTGCAGTTAGCACAGCCGTCAAATTAACGCGTTAACTTAACGCGTTATCGCCTTAATAAATTAACGCGCGTTAAAAGAATGGACGCGCTTCAAAAATTAACGCACATTCGTAAATTTACTAAATTCCGTGAATCAGGAGTTTCAGTGTTCCATTTAACCGCAGTTATTCGACGATCGAATAATGTTCAAGTAATTAGAAATTGTTTTGTTACCGTTCCATCACTACTGTCACGGTTCTGCGACACAGGCACAAATTCGTGGGCTTCATTTCTGTCACCCTCTCGATGTAGTCCACCTACAATATCAGCAATATTAATGATGCCTTATTAACGCGTTAACGCATGCGTTAAAAAAAATTAACGCGTTGACAGCGCTAACAGTTAGTCATTACACTAGCGGAAGAGTCTAGCTAAATACACAAACTGGCCTATCTCGTGTTTTCTGCGTTATCAAGCAGTATAAATAGTCGTACATGTGAATGACGTTGTCAGTGATGATGACAAGATCACAGTGCATACAATTTAACGTTGCTGCTGTCTATGAAATATCGTTATCCGTCGACGACGCTGAAGCAATATTTCTAGAGTGTGGATGAGAACGCTAATAGCTCAAGGCAAAGAGCAAGTGGCCTGGTGGGCCTAAGCTATACAAATTCATGTAGAATTCTAGAACCGTTTGGTTTTTTTTGTGTGTGATATTGACGTCTTGGCAACAGTAGGCTACATGACTTCTTCAGAACGATTATCTGCGCTTGCAGCTAGACGTCTCTACAAAAACTCGAGTTTTCGAGGACTTAAGTCTGTCAGTGAATTTGCGTATGCTATTAGCTAGTGTTTGAACGTGTGCGTTTATTCGGAGACAAAAACGGCAAGTCTGTCACGTGTCTATGGATTGCCAGCGGTCGTGTTTGGCGTGAATGAGCGCCGCTCGTCGACTGCGCCGGTGCAGTGAAGCGTGCCTCGTTCGTCTCGGACGCGCGCAGAACTCGGCGACGTCGGCGTCCGTCGGAGAGTCGACACTGAGCGAATGAGTCGCTGAGCGTGTTTCTTAACGGCACATCGGCACGAAATAGCCCTCCCCCACGATTGTCTGTGACAAAATAGACCAATTCTCAGTGCCGTGAAGAGTCGGCACTGAGCGGCGGCGTCACGACGGCTAGAGGTGACATCGGCGGCGGACTGGGGCGAGGTCGGTGACGTGGCGGAGTGCAGCAGATTAGACTGGACGGTACGTCGACAGCGCGTCGAGCGCGAGGCGCCTGCGTCAGTAGCGGCGTCGACTATGATGTCGCCCACATTATAAGCACTATTTCCAGGACAACAAGATAAATGGTGTTGGTCTCGACGCGCATCGAGGACAAAAATACCAATCCTAGTCTTGGAGATGATCCACAGAAAAGTTCTGGTCCTTCACTGAATGTATTTTGGGCCGTACAAGAAGCGGCATCGTCGTCGAGTAGCGGCGTCGACTCAGACCCCCTACCACCGCGGTGTATCCGACGAAACATCGAGCCAGCACCGCAGATGCCCGCCGCAGCGTCGCCGTCCTCGTCGTCACTCTCTTCCAGCGACGTCTGTCGACTGTCGGTGACGACGTGCGACGTGCGTTTGGCGCGGACGCGCTCCGATAACGACTTGCGCAGACTATAAGACGCATGACGGTCCGAAGACGACAGGGACGCCGACAGCTGGCGGCTGCACGGCGCGTTGTTTGATACGGCTCACTGTCGAAACATGAACCGACAAAACCGGGAACGTCAAAACTACCCCACTACACAAACCCTAACCCTAACCTTAACCCTTACCTAACCCTATCCCTAACCCTAATTCATAACCCTAACCCTCTCCTTAACCTTATTTACTAAACCTGGGCCTATATCACTGTTTTCCGGTTTTCTCTGTTCAGGATTTGTCGGTAGGCTACACCGTTTGATGCAAAGAGAGACGCGTTGTTTGATAGCATCAGAGATGGACTCAGCAGAGCTGCCGCTGCCGCGGCCGCGGGCGGTGGGTTGAGGGAACAGGCGGAGATAGACTGCGGCAGCACTGACGATACGCTGGACGACGACGACGCGAGATTGGGGGAGGTCGGCAGTGGAAACTGACACAGTGACGTGGCGGACGACCAGAAGTTAGGTGACAGTATGGGCGGCGGAGCCAAGCCACACCCTGCCGCTGAGGCCGGTGCCAACTTGGCGCTGCTGCCAGCGCTACCAATACTGTTCATCGACGACAGTGACGCCGCGATGTTGTCGTGAGGGTCGTAGGAAATGACGATCTCGACGTGTTCTGCTGCGCCTGCATCTTGAGCTGAGGCGGACGTAGCAGCAACAGCAGCAGCAGCACCGCCGCCACACAGTGGGTCGGAGGTGCGTCTGTCCGCCCGTCTGTCCGTCTGTCACGTCCCGGTACCGATCCAAGCCCAGGTGGGACAAAGACTCCTCCGAGCGGATCGGAGGTGCGTCGAGGCTGAGCGCTCGAATTATCGGCTGACGGCGACTGCGGGTTGGAGTCCGGAGGCTGGAGCGCCGACGTCGCGTCCGACGAGCTGCTACGGACCGTTCTCTGCCCGGCACAACCGGCCGCCGCAGCACGGCATCCCGGGTCAGAGAACACTGGCAGCGGCGGACCATCCGTCCGCGGAACGCCGAGCAGAGTGGCAGAACTGCTTGCTGCACCGCCGAACATTCCCTGCGTCAACAACACCCACACGTGTATTGGGGAACGCGGGGAGAACGTTTTCAGTTTTCAGTCCAGAGCGTTTCCCAAAAGATGCAACAAGGGGCCCAAAACCACCAAGGGGGCCCAAAGCCAAACTAGCGTTCCCCCACCTTTGAATTTATACTTGAACTACTGATTGTCGTCATCATCAGGGGTTGAAGTGTACGAAAAATAACGCTTTGAAGCAGGATAACCGCGTGTTAAACGAACTTATAGGTCTACACTCCACACAGTGGTTTAACCGACACTTAGACCTATTTCTCGCTGGCCGACAGTCGGCCGTGTGGCCTATACGCTGCGTTCGGCTAGAGGTAACGCATGACTCTACCCGTGGATTATCGACATGCTATCTCACTGGAGACAGGATGGTAGACATAATGCTAACTTAGAATAACGTAACCTAAACAATAAGCATTATTTCTGAGACAACGACACATGGTCTTGGTGTCGAGGCGCATCCAAAACAAGAACAGTCTTGGTCTTGGTTCTGAACAGAATCCGGTTCGCATTACTCACTGGACAATATGTTCGTAATTAATTGTAAAAGTTGAAGTTTTACTAATGACGTCACTAGACAAGACGGTTTAACTTTTTCAAGACTGATGTCGACAAAAGTCGACTTTGGGCGGTAGAAGGCTGACAATAGCTGATGTGTCTACAGACGTCGACAACGTCAGAACGTTAACTCAAAATGAACTCCACCTCGAAGGCCTATCGAAAAAAAATATTCGGCCTCGAAAGAGTTCAGTTGGTTTATCTAGAAGTTGGTTAGAGGCGGAGTGAAGCTGACCGTCTGTTGGGGTGAGGCGATGACGTCGTTTGAGGAGATGTTCTCATCGCACCGGAGCACGTTAATGTCGACGCCCGTAGCAGTCGCAGCAGCAGCAGCGCACTCTGCGCTCGACAAACGTTTTACGTCCAGCTTGCGACACGCCTCGCGGTAGTTCTCTTGAGCGTCGTGCAAACGGCTTAGCCATGTCGCCTATAATTCACATATCATATCGTAACATTTGCTATGGCGCCCCTTATCCGTAGCACAGGGGTACCTCAATACACAACTAACTTAAAACTAAAACATGCAGTTATAAAATCCACGAAAATGCGGTCAGAATTATAACAGCACTGCACTGCAGTCACATTACGGTCACGCTTGCTAGCAGAGGCGGATTTAGTCATGTTTGTTTAGCATGGAACAACACAAAAGGAGGCCTATAGCCAGAAAATGTCGGTTCGTCGGACACCAGCCCGAGATTTTCTGGCGTGTGAATACGTCTTTATGGCGTGTTGCAACATTAAAAGTTTACTTAGTGCAGCACGGTCTATATGAGGTTAGAAGATGAAGTCAGAAGCCTCATATAGGCTTCCGACTTCAAGTCAAGTAAATAACGCCAGAACAACAAACTTTTTATACACTGTACGTTAACGTCAAAAAAATTATGTGAGGGCCCCCGACATTTTGCGAATAAGGCCTAATCCGGCGCTATTTGCTAGCTCATTTGGCTGCATCGTTCCACCCAGACAAGAACAGATGTCAGTGTCGAGTGTCTACGTGACAATACGGTCCTCCGCCAAGTTGACAGTAAATCTAGCAGTGCTTAGGCCTAATCACTGAGCTTCCATGAAGCCTAACTTGCTGTCAGCAGCTAAACCACAGGGCGCAGCATACCATAGAGGTTTAGACGTCCGGTGACTTTGATCTTTGATTTTTTGCAAAGAAAATTGTTACACCGATTACAAACAGTTTTGTTTTCTTTGATTTTTATTTCCGTGTTAGAAGCTCTTACATACAGAGCCAACCGACGTAATGCAATCCGTTACGTGCATCATTTAAAACAATCCTGAATCCGGACTGTGATCTGGATCGTCACCAAAGCAAAATCTTAGTTGCTTTGTCTTTAGTCCACACACTACCAACTCACGAAATTTCATGCAATTCCCTTCATAATTTCTGTTAGTCTAGCGAACAGATATAATGGAAACGTAAATTAAAAGGTAACCGTTTTCATTCGACGAAGATAACTACATTTTTGTCGAGACCTTATTGCCGTAGGACGGCGCCTGCAGCGTGTAAACGCCAATGATCTGCTGGAACCGGTTGACTTGCACCAGGACGAACGCGTTCTTGAGGACCGTTGCGGCCGACACGCAGCCGAACAGCAGGTTTGAAGCGCGCGGGTTTGATGTGGGACTACAGTCGTCATAGATGTGTGGAAGACACCAGTCATTGTACAGTTTGCGGAAGATACTGTACACTTGGTAGTTGTACACTTGGTAGATACGGCAGTCGTTGTGTACACCGTGTAGTAGTATACACCAGTCATTGTACATTTCGCTGTCCATCGACATCTGCGCGACACTACTCGTCTCCACGTAGTCCCAGAACACGCCTCCAATCACGCAAACAGTCGTAAGTAAGTAAGTAAGTAAGTAAGAAATCCTTTATTTCTCAACGACGAAACGCCACTGTCAATAACACATAGGCTACTCGATCATTATCGTTAAGTTATTGTTTCAAAGAAACTTACAGCAGTGCTGCAGTTTGAACCATAGCTAGAAGATAAAATCCCACACTCAGCATTTACTGGTACTGTTTACACAATTTTCGGCAGCAGTCGTGGTCACAAAGCAAACGATAGTCTATCTGTTCTGAGCGTGGTTTAAATACGATACCGCACTGTCTGGAGTGGTATAAACTCGTACTGCATACTCACTTACCCACCCAGCAGTGCGGATCTACTACTATTTATCTGCTGCTTGTCGACGGAAAATCTCTGCTAACATTACTATGATGATTATTCTGAAACTTTAATGTATCCCATTCGTTTTAGCCTATTATTGTAATCAGTTGCAATTTGTCAACTGTTGTCATCCAATAATAATCTAATTTAATATATAATAAACTAATACTAGCCATCACCGCAAGCCAGCTGACCAGCGGAACTGAATGGGCAATGTAACCTACATGTAGCCTAGGTAACGTGACGGCGGTAAGCTACAGGATTTGACGAACAGTAGAACGGAAGAAGCAAGGACCAGCTAGCAGTTGTCTGTTTTGAAGGTTGGTAACTAGACGACAGAGTCACACCGGAACTGCAGTCTAAACGGCCGACCTGACGTTCGTTTACAATCATGTCAGATCGGCTCGTCTAGACTTGTCCCAGTGCGACTGAATTCACTCAGCAGCAACAGCAGCATAGAGGCTTTTAACGTGATGTACATGATAAGCGTTATTTCTAGGACCCTGTACGTTTCTTCTTCAGTTCCTTTCGTCCTTAGTTTCTCTTTCTTTCTCTCTCAGGAACGGAACTCACGGATCACTGATCAGATCGTGTCTAATTAGAAGTCTGGCGATTGCCCACTTTGATAAAGTGCAGCAGATTAAGCCAACTCAGCTGGCTTCTACGCGCATTCAAATGTTTACTTATTTATTTACTTACTTGCTTACGAATGAGTAGGTTCGTGTATGACCGACAGAAGAAAAAGTCCTTGATATATTGCTTGCGGATCAACAGTGAGAGTGCAAATATCAATCAAAAGGCAATCTAGACAAAAAATATAAAAAGCGAAAAACATTTTAAAAACTAAGTTCAAGAATCGAGAAGATGGTGAGTTTTGAAGATGTAGTAAAAATATAAGAGGGGTGATGGACAGTGACGGATCCAGAAGTTTGGAATAAGGGGGCGGAAGGGTAGAAGTGGGATCTGGGGAGGGGCTATGTCCCCTCCCCAGAAAATTTTTAAAATTTTTATGCAAAATAATGCATTTTTCTGCAAAATTTTCGCCTGTTCTAAGATGCTTCCGGTCAATAAGAGGGGGGGGGGCAGAACCCCTGGCCCCCCTCCTTGTATCCGCCACTGGTGATGGATGGTGACAGTTGGGATAGCAATAAGTGATGAAATGACATGCGCAGAACGACGACGTGAATATGAGAAAGACTGATTAGAACGCGGCTGGCAAAATGAATGGAAAGTTAACGCCGCCTGTCTAGCACACCGATTTCTTTCCTACACAATAAATGGCAGTCAAGCAGTCCATCTCGCACCTGCCTGTGCTCTTAGACATCAACATCTTTCACAGCAATCGATGGATCAGGAAACAGAATTCAGATGTTTTCAAGAAAGCTATTTTCATAGTCGTATTTTTTCCACAGAAATACAGCAATTTTTCGACGAATCAATCACAATATTTTTGTTTATCAAGCGCCATATATCGCGATCGAATCATAGGTGCATAACAAAACAATGCACATGTTACCTACGTAAGTATATTACGTCGTACGTGCGTCAAAATTTGAAAAAAAATCCTGAATTAAATACAACATTAAAGTGTGCGAATATAATGCGTACCAGTCACAGCACTGCTGGAGTGGGCAAGCAAGTAAGCAGTACGAGCTTATACCACGTCAGACACTGCGGTATCATACTATTAATGGAAAATGCGGCCTTTTGCGGCTATTTGGCCGTATAAATTCAGTTGTATTTGACCTCAACGCAATAAAGCTATATAGTTAGCAATCCAGCTGCAAGTAACGTCACAGTTCCGAAAACTGCCGAAGCCGTAAAAAGAAAAAAGTACTTTATACGTAATTTTTAGGGTACTAAGACGTATCAGCAACAAAAAGATTAATGAACTTGATAAAGCCAATTACCGCTTTATAACAGTTACGTAAAATAATGCGACAAGTTGGCCTTTCAGTAAAAATAGTGCCAGGTTTAACCTAATATGCTAAATATAGTATAATTATTTGGTTTAACAAGGTGAGAACAGCTATAAGCAACCGATCAAAAGCCAGCAGCAGCAGCGTAAGCGTATAATTATACCGACCAGAAGTGTCGGAAGGACGGACGTCATGGACGGCGAAGCGATCAAGCGAAATCGGTTGTCGATAGACAATGAAGACAGCTCCGTCCGTGTGAACCCGGCTACCGATGTACGGATTTGACGTCTGATCTATCGCCGTCGGCTTCTACAACCCGTTCGTGATGATTATTGCGACTATTGTCGACCGTTAGAACTCGCACAAAGCGGCGTTACTGAACTGAACTGAACTAACACACTGACCAATGGGCATTACAGTAGGCACCGTCTAACAACGTCGGTGGCCTACGTGACTACGCTCACGCACGCGTCAACCAATGACCAATAAGTTCGTCCTGTTCGCCCATTGGTCAGTTCTTTGTAATTGGAATACGTAATCAGCTGTGGGCTAAGAGCCTAAGCCCAGGCCTACATTTGAGCCAGGGGCAGGGTTCCAAGGGCATGTCAGTTCAGTTACGTCGCTTTGTACGTGCCTTTACGCATTTGTAGAACGCTCACAGAATAGAATAATGGCGACGGTCGCCGTCATCTCCGTTTACTGTTATAGAGTGTTTACACGATCGAGCAAACATCGAGCAGCTAGCTGGACGTTCTGTGGTAATTAGCATGCTAATTAGGAGGGCGGGTGGGTTGTAATTGGAAGGCCTACATAATACGTAATCAGCTGTGGGCTAAGAGCCTAAGCCTAGGCCTACATTTGAGCCAAAGGCAGGTTCCAATAGGCCTGCTTAAGCCAGTTCAATGTTTGCTTGACGTTTGCTCGAAATATTGTCTTGCTCGATCGTGTAAACATCCTATTAATCGCCGAGTGAAACGTGGCGCTACAAACATGCAGAAGAGTTGCATTTTATCAACGTAGGCCTACTGCGATAAAAAAACAAGATGCTTTACAGCAAACACTTATCATAACAAAAGTGCGAGCGCCATAAGAGTCGCTATACAAAAAAAATTAAAAATTATCATTGTTGCATAAAAAGTAAAATTATTCCAAGAATTTTCCGTATTCTAACATAGGCAAATGTGCATCGCGTGAAATGATTTTTGCTTCGATAAAACGCCGAAATGACAACTTATTCCATTAACAATCTCACCAGTGTCTGATTTCTAACAGACACGAATAGAGATAATAGGAAAAGGTCATGCCTTTCGTGGAGGTTTCTTTACTCGCGTCAATAGCAAGATGTCGTCGAACAGGAACATGTACATAACGACTGCCTTTGATATTTCTACACACGCATAAAGCATATAACATAGGCCTACATTATATTGCCCGCTCAAAACAATACTTACTTGTGTAGTATTAATATAATTCGTCAGTCATCGCCGTATGAGCGATGTGTCCTGTAACAGCAGTGAGACTGGGAGTAGGGCGTTTGTGATTGGGCGTCGTTGATGACGTCACCACGCACCTGTCGTGACGTCACACGTCAGCTGGTAAACAGTACGACTCGCAGACTGGCAACAGCAGCAAAGACTGTAGTATAGTAACGCTCAATGCAATCAGTTCATTGTCTCGTTAGTCGTTACTCGTTACACCTGCAGACTGTCAGCCAAAAGCGTTATTTAAATAGGGCTGGCTGGGGGGTCTATGAACCCCCAAAGGTTTATGATTTTAATTTTTGTCCCTGTAAATCGTGATTCTTGTCCGTTATTTCACCCGCACCCAAATTAACCGCCAGAGTCAAGGTCTGGATTAAGGTTAGGGTCAGCGTTAACAATAATAATTCGGGTGCGGGTGAAATAACGGACAAGTACCCAAACTGTACCTCTGAAACGGTGCTACGTGCTCCAGGAAAAATACGTTACGTAGACTGAGACCCTCCCCCCAATGATTTACTGAAATGACGCCACTGGTGTCAGCGCAGACAAATCACTAGTAATAGCAGCTTGAGTTAAAGTGTGTAGATCTACAATAGCTTTTCACAGAAAACCCATTTCAGAGCTACGGAGCGTCACCTGTCATATGGGATCACGCAATGTCACCTGCCGCCCGACACAGGTAAACGCGTCCCGCCTTAACCCCAGCCAGACAGGTCGGTACTCGATTTACCTACCCCGGAGGGATGAAAGGCTGAGTTGACCTGGATGGCTGGTTACATGACGAGATGGTTTACCTGTCCAGGTACTAAGTAGGTAAGTAATGGGGTGTTTACACGATCCAGCAAACGTCCAGCAAACTTCCACCAAATGTATTCAAAATACACGTGCTAATGCTGGATGTTTGCTGCTATAGCCTATGTTATAATGGACGAGCTAGCTGGAAGTTTGCTGGACGTTTGCTGGATCGTGTAAACACCCTATAAGTAAGCGGTTTATCACACATGACACGTACGCATGCTTGAAATAAAACACACACACCCGCACATTACAAAAACACAAAAACAGAACGTAAAAGCAAGTACAAATCACTGACAATAGACGCCATTACATTATAGTCTCATTTTGTTTGGTACTTTCATGTCGTGCTACATTGATGATGATGATGATGATGATGGTGAAGGACGAATTAACTTTAGCGTGGCGTTAAGTCCTAAGACTACAAGGACACGTAACAATAAGCCTAAACAGTGGAGTCACGTAATAGTAGTCAGTGCAATGAGACGTTGTTAGTCATGACTGTAAAACCAGGCAAAAAGTTCGGTTTTCAGTCCGCTGCGGGTTGGGCTGGTTGATAAACTGAAATAAATAAACAAATAAATACCGAGCAGTGTGACGGAACCTTCGTGCAGCAGGCGACGCTTGGAACTGGCGAGTAAGCGCTCACAAGGCTGCCTACTGAGCAGGCCGCGCAGAAACTGTCAACACACGATAACGACCATCCGTTTCTGCCACTCTAGTTTTAACTGCGCTAAAGGAGTAACCTTACTCAATCGGCGTTGATCTGTTCGTGACTTTGGGGCACACTTAAAATTCTGGGGGGAGTTTCCGAGCAGGGTTAAGGACAGAGTCCATGGGCGAAGCCCTGGTGAAGGTTAAGGGGCAAAGTAAATAAGTAAGTAAAACGTAAATTCATATAGCGCATTAACGCAAAAAACTTCTAATGCGCTGCACACGTTAGTACTCTGAAAAGAAAAATGTCTCAAGTAATCGTCCAGAAACAGATATGCTGTAAATAGGATCATTCTCGGCAGTCAATTCCATGTTATCGGGCCGGCGACAGTGAAAGCCCGACGTCCGTAGGAACTCAGTCGGTAAGACGGCACAACAAACTGATGACTGGCAGCAGAACGAAGATGATGTCTTGAGGTAGTCGCGGAGACTGGAGTGCAGTGTGCCGCGATATACCATGAAGCAGTTCCAGACAGCGACGCATAAACATACTGAGCTTATGCTTGATGCGCTCAGGTGCATCAAGCCAGTGGAGCTCAGAATGTATCAGCTGCTTCAGACCGCGGTCGAACTTCCGGGTACCAGTAACCACACGAGCTGCCGTGTTCAGCACTCGCTGCAACTTGTCAGTGATAGCCTTTGGAGCCCCAGTGAAAACGACGTTGCAGTAGTCGATTCGAGACATCACAAAGACGTGGAACGAGAGTCATAGCACCACTGAGTGTACGCCGGACATGTCGAAGTTGACGAAGATGGTAGAAGAAGGACGCTGACTTTCGTGACGTGTTTCTCGAGGCTGAAGTCGGCTGAGAACTTAACTCCCAGTACTCTGACTTGCTGACTTGGATGAGTAATATCAGCAAGTAACCCCTGAAAAGCTAAACGTAGCGTATAGCTGTTAATAGCTCCGTAGCCAGGTGTGACGTGGACATCCTGGGCGGCGCCTCAAGGCCTTGGGGAGCCCGCGAATCGACGAATGTAGGGCTTCGAATAAATTACACGAGTCACACATCCTTGCCATTGCAGTAGGAACGAAGACGTTTTGCTTGGATGAGTGGCAGCAGCTGCGGTGAAGAAAAAGGGACCAGCGTTAGTAACCGCAGAGCTACTGACAAGACGAGTTTCATAGAACCAATAAAATAGGGGCGTCATTTAGAAGGGGAGGGCTGGAGGAATCTGCGAACCCCCAAGAATTTACGATTTTAATTTTTCCCCTGTAAGTTATACTTTTGAAACAGCGTTACTGCTGCAAAAGCAATATGTTGCGTATATCAAGACCCCCCTCAAAGATTACTGAGACCTAGAATGATTTACTGAAATGACGCCATTGCAATAACAGTTCTGCAATTTAGGTGGCTTTTATACGTTGTATTTATGGCAGTATGCAGTGTAAAAGATGCATATTTTTGTCTTCTAGTCCAAATTGTTACGACTCTTGTCTCTTGCTGGGACTTGTTCTGAAGCTGTCATACCTGTGTTTCGGTGAATAAAGATTGATATATAACCGTAAGTGCTCCAAGCTTTCGATGAGCCTGGTAAGTCTTGCTCGTGTAAATGTTATCGCTGCAAACTTTTGTTGGTATGTTTTACTTAGCAAATGAAATGACTGCTCGTTTGAATGACTGATTGACGTTTCTTTCAGTAAACTGCAAACGATATTTAAATTTAGCTTAATGAAATACAATTTGTTTTATCTTATGGCGAAATATAATTTTAACGCGTGGTGAGAATGTGCAGAAAATACAAGCATAACGAACTTCTGGAATGAAGGCTCGCGGCTCGGTCTCCGTGATCGGTTGCCATATCACCTGCTGCTGAATCTCCTGAATTCGCTCGAAGTTCTTCAGCCACATCATCTTTGCTTCCAGATTTTCTTCAAAATAGAAAACAAATCAAATACGACCAAATTACACAGCAGCCGACAAAGCGAATGCTACAGTAGACGGGAGTACCAGGAGACTTTTTTACAGGTGTGGACGAATTTATTTAACTGCGACCAACTTGTTCCACAAGAATTACAAAAATGCAATTATTGACGTGCTACAGCTATCCTGTAGGCGTTTATGGCATGGGTTGTTGTCCGTCTCACCATATGTCATAAATGTACTGCGGTTAACGGAGCGAGACAGGGCCAAGGTTGCTATTGATCACTAATAGGAAATTGCATACGCCCTTTCAGATAAAATGAAAATCACTGACCTTGCATTATCCTGAAAATCAGTACTGCAACATATACTGTATAGGCTGTAGTGCGTCTTCCCTAGCAACAGCTGGGTTTTTTGTCTTTCTTATCCTACGAAATTTGCAAAATGATGTCGCTCTCATACGAAAATCATAAGAACAGCTCGTACTTGCAGAATGGCAAACATCATATCTATATTTTTTCTAGTAAAACGTCCTAACAACAAAGTTCTTCAAAATGCAAAATGTCAAAATGTTAAACTATGTATCTCATTGCCAAATAAAATATAGCACGCAAATGTGTAAGCCTATGCTATTTACCAACAAAGTGTAAAGTGTAAAGCCATTAAAACTTCAAGAAACTGCGTCGCGTAGAAAAAAGTTTTTTGACGATTTTCTGGAAATGCCATCGACAACGGATAAAATGTTTAAGAATATTCTATGCCCTTGAGCTGCGTCTTTATATGAAATCTGTACACGCGCGTATCCAAATAATATAATAATATAATATAATATAATAAATAATATAATCATTTATAAGACGCGAAATGTCAGGAAGCTGAAACTGAGGCGCCGGCAGTCGCTAGATAGATAGAGATGGGCTACGGGCGGTATGATAAACTGAGTAGGTAGATTTTAAGGTTACCTTTAAAAATCAGATATGAAGCGGAATGTTTAACTGACAGAGAGAGGCTGTTCTAAATCTTGGAGGCTTTATACGACAAGAAGCCCAGCTGTCGCTAGGATAGCCGACCGTATTGGTTGCCAGTAACCTTCAAGGTCATCCATGATTTTTATTTTATTTGAAAGCCAATATGCGACTTCTTATCAGTTATCGATAGCAACCTACAAGGTGCAGCAAAAAAGTGGACCCTTAAAGTTTTCGCTGTTTTCTTAGCAACCGTTTGGAATTTTAACTCAAAATTTTACAGTTTCATTGAATAAGACATTCTACATCTAACTGCCAAGTAAAATGTGATTCTGTTGAAAAACGACAAAATTATAGACTTCTTAACATGACCGCCTACCGATTTTTCAGCATTAAAAATGTTCAAGCTACTACACCAATGCAATTACATCGTTAAAACAACACAGTTAACCAATGACCAGATGCCAAAATTTCATTGTCAATGTGAATGTTCGAAGTGTCCACCACCAGCTCCAGGCTCCAGATGAACCCAATGAGCAGCCGGCGATTGCTTTAAAAGAACAATAATTAAGTAATAATTTATAAACAAAATAACTTACTGATTATTAAAACGTCATTGTGGCGTCATCGGCAGTAACATGGTGACCGGTTTTTGGAAATTAAATAGTATTTTTAGCTGAAGATTTTTAATGCTGAAAAATCGGTAGGCGGTCATGTTAAAAAGTCTATAATTCTGTCGTTTTTAAAAGAATCACATTTTACTTGGCAGATAGATGTAGAAGGTTTCACATTAAAATCCCAAACGGTTGCTGAGAAAACAGCGAAAAACTTTAAGGGTCCACTTTTTTGCCGCACCCTGTAGACCCTATCTCGCACCATTTCGCCACAATAGCGCGTAACGGCTTTCAGCGTAATCCAAGGTCAATGATTCCCATCTAATCTGACAGGGCGTATGGCACTTTCAATTAGTGATTAACAGTAACCTAGGCCGTATCTCTCACCGCTTCCGAGATATGGCTAGTTTCCGTGAAAATAACGCATACTTTTTTTTACCCCTCCTTTATTCAACTCCAAATTTAAATATGTTTTCCTTGCAGTAGATAGCTGAAATTTTGCACGGCTGAGTTCCACACCCATGGCTAATTATCTGTGGAAAAATGTTTTCCCCTACGACCTAAAGCTTAGCCACAGTACATCCGTTACAAACGAACAGACAGACAGACGGACGGACAGACGGATGACAACCATGCCAATAGCTCGACCGTTATTTAAGTACGATCGGAGAGAAAGGCTTTTTGTCGTACCTAGTGACGTCTCAAGCGTGCGCAGTGACTCTGTAAGCATCTGCTGCTCGCTGGGATCGAGCGTATATCTGCTGATGTTGTGCAACAGCAGCGGTACTTTGGTGCAGTGTTGCATCGGTGAGATGAGCAGGTCCGGCAGCTGCAGACGATGACAGCGCTCGTCTTTACCGCACCACTGCATACACCCACCACACCGTGACGTCACAGTGAAACCACACTTAAAGGTCAAAAGTGGTGCTATAGCTCATAATGGAAGCCTATATCAGAGCTACGCAGCGTCACCTGCCGTATGGGATCGCACAGTGTTACCTGCCACCCGACACTGGTGAACGCACCCCGCCTTAACCCCAGCCAGATAGCCGGTACTCGATTTAGCTATCCCGGAAGGATAGAAGGCTGAGTTGACCTAGGCGACTGGTTACATACCGAGATGGTTTACCTGCCCGCAGGCAGTCATCTATCCAAGTACTAACGCGGCCTGGCGTAGAACAACTTTATTGATCGGACACAACGCATTACCGCTACGTCAGACCAGCAATCCATGAACTTAGCTTGCACTGGTACTATTTTCGCAATTTTTGGCTGCAGTTGTGCGTCATAAAGCAAACGACGCTGTAGTCTAGGCAATCTAAGCGTGGTTTAAGCACGATATCGCACTGTCTGGAGTGGCATAAGCTCGCACTGCGTGTTCCTTCAACCACTCTGGCAATGCAGAATCTGATACATATACACGCCAGTCAGCCGCGTCGTGCGTTTAGAAGGTAAAAACGCGTACGCAGAGACCGAAATGAACTACAATGAAATGAAATAACAGAACTACACTGTGAGGCATAAATAACACACAACTTTTTTATCATAGCTTGAAGAAAAGTGATCTAATTTTAATATGTTTTGCTATCAATATTCTTGATACAATTGGCCATCAAATGACTGTTTAATTTCCCAACTCACCCATTGTTTGTTTTTGCACTACCTGGGGAAAGAAAACAAACAAAATATTGCATTTTAACCACTTTGATATTATTGCTTAATCAAAACAACACACAAAACACACATTTTGTCCATAATTTCATCATTTTAGCTAATAGTTTATCTATATATCCATTTTTTAACTGCCTACAAAAATGTTTAAAATGTTGGCTCACGAACATGGGCTCGGCTCAGAGACACTTTCTCCATTCGTTGACAGCAGTGTCGATAACGTTCTGCTCCAGACCAACCCAGACTTCACCAGTCGCTTCTTAAATTTATCATTATTCCTGAATTTTAGGCCTATTTAATAGACGTGCTGCTGCACAACAGTCAAACCTTGTAATTGATTGGCTGTTGGTGGCCACATATCCGGAAAGATAACAATTTATAAAGTTTTTTTGTTGATTTTAATGCATATTTTGTCTGTTCTGTTTTTTCCAGGTAGTGCAGAAGCAGATATTGGGTGAGGTGGGAAACTGAACAGCCATTTGATGGCCAGTTGTGTCATGAATATGTGTACCAAAAATATTAAAATTAAGTAGCCCTTTTTTAAGTTATAGCCAAAAAATTGGTGTGTTTTTATGCCCCACAGTGTATGTCATTTCAGCTCAATCCATTACGTTCACTCTGTGTGCGCCTTCAAAGGCAGAAGGTTGCAATTTTCTGACAGAATTTTTTTGACAGGTGCTCAAATGTTCAATTTAGTCCCAAATTTTCGCACAATAAATGATTCTAGGCCCAACTGTTGGAAGAAAATTTTCGGACAAGCTAAAATTTAAGGGTGGGACAGTTGGCTCTCTGCCCTTGTAACACGACAGCACTGATTATCAGTCTGTCAGTCACCGCATTTCATAGCATCTCATCTCTTAATCGAAGCGAATAGAGTTTGGGCCACAAAACAGTATAAATATTTGGTGTTTGAGAAACAGACAATATGAATATGTGCACCCGTGCCAACAAAAACGTGTTAAAAGAAAGTGAAACGAAGAAAACAGAGAAACAGTCATCAGACCAAGACGGCTCACGTTACGCATCCCGCAACAATTACATTTCAGCCACAATGCGAGCATCAAGCAAAATCTGTCATTAATAGCAACTTTAGCGGCAAAACGTGACGTGGTTGAAGAAATGTTAAGTTCTGAAAACCAGCGTGGTTTCGAGACCAAATTTGATGGTCTCGTTCTCGTTCTCATCAAATTGTTTTCGTTGTCAGGCATCTTAGTCTCGTGGCCTCGACAACGCCGAAGATATACTGAAGTAGTTCGCGATGTTAGGCTCTAACTCCCGAGTCGACTCAAGCATCGAGGCCTTGTTACTTTCATGCTTATTTACGGCAGAGCTTCTACGTAATTGCATGCTTGGTTTCGAAATGAAAATCAGTTTATGCTGCTACAGTCTATCGAATATTACATTCAAACTTATCTGTGTCACTGTTCTCGATGTTGTTTTCGCCATATTTCGGTCTGGTTAATATCCATGCAATCTGCACGTTTGTCATATAAAAGACGTTTATGAGCGCGAATCGATACCAAGAGATTTTCCCGAATAGAAAGGGCTCAAAGCAGATATCCAGCTCCGAATGCAAGTGCACTGATGTAATTTAGTTTCAGCGATCACGTGACATCAATCATTCAGACTCGGAACAGCTTCAGCAGCAGGTGCTCGAACACTGCAGTGAAGAACGGTGAAGACGTTTTACAACCGGCCGGAGGCTGGCAGACAAAAAACTTTACACGAATACGACGTCATCAATCGTTGACGTCATTTCTCAGCGTAAATTGAATTTCATGGTTGCGCCAAGCACGTGTCGGTCGCCATAGCAACGGAATCGCGGCCCGGTCAACGAACACAACTATTTGGACAGACAGAGTCCACTAATTTGCTCTTGGTCGCATTACACAAGGGCTGCGATTTTCAGTTAAAGGTAGAGGTCCAAGACAAAACTATCTATAATAGTCTTTCACTGGGTTACAGTAACTCTAAAGTAAATGACCTTGAACGACCTTGAATGAGCGCTTTACGTTAATTTTTTTTCGCATAGGTACAGACCTACTCCAGTGCTCTTAAAGCTGAAAAAGCATGGATTTCTGGAGACAACTACATGTGTGAAGTCAAATACCTGAAAATCCAATGAAAAACAAACAGGTGCGTCAAAAAGTATCGTGCTTCTTTCAAAACTTTTGACCTCAAGTTTACTTCTTAAACTGACAATTCTAAGCTTCTGAGTTCAAGTGTTTACCTGCCGGCTTCGTTAACATTTTGGCCAGTTAGCCATCAATTTTTCATTTGTATTTAATCAGTTCGTGATAGAGTCGCAATATACTCGCTTGATAATATCGAATAACGAATCTCGGTCGTTACTTTTTCGAACTCGCAGAAGTCTTCTTTCTTGCGCAGTTGTTCGAGATATGACATCGCCTTGGAGTAGTTGAGACAGTAATCGTGATAGGCTTCACCATCGCGTGACAGCTGACACAGCTGCAAGCACACATCACACGCCGACATGAAAACAACGCCAGTTGCCCAAGGCACCAGACAGAAGCCAACATTTCGTGCTCATGTGACACAAATCCGCTATTTTATTGTCATCCCGGATATCTTTAAGAGGCTTTTTAACGGCCCAGTGGAATCAAAGCACAATAGCCCTCGCTGATCACACTCACAGTATAAATAACATACTAACATGTAATCATCTGTTTTCGTTCTAGTTCTTTACTTTTTATCAGCCTTTCTTTCTAGTTAATTCGGGCCTCATTTTCCCGCCTTTGCCATTACTGGACTGTTCCTTATTTTTTTATTCTTTGTACCCCAGTAGCCTACTCGTTTCTCAATATTCTTAGTTTTACTTCGTTATTTCGGTTTAAAACAGTTTCATTTATGTTCTAGATCTTTTCTGCCAGCATTTGAGCGCAAAGGTCACATCGTATTCGTATCGTTCAAAAAAAACAGTTGTGTCAATCAGTTAGCAATAAGTAAGTAAAAGCAGCGTACGCGGCGCAGTGCTTTGACTAGAACTGGAGTTCTGCCGAAGTCTTTCGCCGGCGCATCCTTCAGTAGCAGAGATATGAAGTCGCGGCTAAAAGTGTAACTCACCTGTCGATCAATAGAACAAAACCTCAGACACAGTCGACCAGAAGCCAATAACTAACAATATAGCCTCACACTAGACCCATGTCTTTACAGCCTATCGTTAGAGTTTTTCTGTAGTATTTTAATAAACACAAAATAGCTATCAAATCAATACAAAGAAAGAGAATACTCAATGTACAGCGAAACTTCTGTTTCAAGTAGGCCTATTTCTCTTCCGTGTTTTCGGCTTCAGAATAGCCAGCCCGCCTAAAAATGATGCTGCTCCAAAAATGTGCCACAGTTTTTCAGACTTGCAGAAAATGACATTTAGAACAATTCTCTATGTAAAAGTGTCATTTCTGTCCCATGCTCAATGACATGCCGCGAATAATAAACAAAACGCCAAACGCTTGTACATATTTTCGCCCCAAATATTGACCAATGTCTAAACTTCTTTTACCTCACGCTCAGCAAAAGTTGCAACAAAGCAACCGTTTTGTCGGAAATCCGTTTACATCCAAAACGTATCGCTACACTACTTTGTGAAATATTACTTTTCGAAAATTCTACTGGATAGCAACGGCGAGCGAGGGACGGAAGCATTGAAGAAATATGGCGGCTGTGCATGCGAACTGGTACTACAGTACTAAGCTAATAAATCTGGCCACACTTTAATAATTCAAAACTCATAGCCTAATAGCACAATCTCATGTCGCAGCGATCGGTTTTGTTATCCCCAGACGCAGCTGCTCAAAACCGTAATTGCATGACATGTGATTCGGTGATTAAAAAGCGGTTAGAATTAACTGCATAAAAAAATTCACAGAATAGATGACTGCACACATTTGCTAACGGTACGACAAAAACGTGCAAAGGAAAACGCATTTTTCGCAAAAAAACGACGTTCGGTCAGTAACAGATGGTGACATCAGAACCGGTGGAAATACCAACCGCACCCACCGGTCGGGGGGGAAGGTGGGATCTCACGTATGCTCAACGGTCTCGTACGTGCTACGTACGAATTTCTTTTACTTTTTAATATATGCAAAATATAAAATAAACTAAAAATTTGAGGCAAAGCCCAGCTTGAGTTCGCCCGCCGCCGTAAGTACGATTGGGGGAAAATGACATTCATAGGGGTAAAATTCCCCCGGTGACAGAGTCACGTGGCCCGAACTCAAATGCATTACCATACGCAGAACGCCCGCTGTTGACTTAGGTAGGTCAACATGCGCGCCTATAACTTTTTTGTCAGTAGACCGAAGTTTACATTGTTCGTTTCAACGGCGGACAAATTCTGCTTGATAACGCCGTTAACCGCGTGTCGATATCTGTATGCGTTCCAGATATTCGAGGTCTAATCGAAAGTTTTCCTACATCGCACCAAATTTTAAATGTTCTTTCTACCTTCCAAAATTTTAGGGAGACGGTGCTCCACAACAGTTGTACCCGCGTTATCATTTCAACCGAGAGGCACGTCAAGTGGCAAAGTATCGTGTGGCTACTCCCACTACCCCCAAAGTTATAGGCGCGCAGTTGCTAAAATTTAAGCCAATTTCTGACTTCCCTTTGAAAAAAATTGTAAGTGGGACCCCCGTCCCAGGTGTGGGTGTGCAAGTTAGACAGCCATTCTCTAGCGCGTGCAAAAATTGGGAGGGGGGCGCAGCACGTCTTAAGAGGCCGAAATATGGTTTTCTGAAGAAGTCGATTTGGGTGGGTATGATTCCACATCGAGATCTCCATAATTAGTGGACCAAAGTTCATCGAATTTTTTTCACGGAACGCGGGAGGAATCACGGTAGATCACAAACTTGTTCGATTTTGAATATCTTTATCCGTTCCGGAGATATTCGCCGCCGAACTTTGAAGTCGTCCGAAATCGCGCCAAATTTTGCATGTCTTTGGCCCCTAAATTTTTTGGGAAAGCCTTCTTCCCTTAAAATTTTGGACCGGCGTTATTAAACTCAGCATACTTCGAATCATCGTGCAAAATTTCGCCGCGATCGGCCGACGGAGCTCGGAGACACCTTGGAGAAATAAAGAATAAACATATGCAGTAAAACATAAGCCTGCTCCGCAAGCTATCGCTTCCGAGCGGACTAACAAGAAATTTGGGGCAGAGCCCAAAGTGAGTCCGCCCGGCACGGCAAGTCCGATTGGGGGGAAAATGTTGGGGTTAAAATTTTATTCGTAGCAAAGTCGCGTAACACGAATGCAAATGCATTGGTCTGCACAGCATACGCATTATTAATCTTGGCTGGGTCAACAAACGCGCGTGTAATTTTTTGGTTAGTGGATCCAAGTTCACCCAATTTTTCGACCAACTCTAGAGGGTTGCAGATGAGCACTTGCTATTTTTATTTTTGATATAGGCTACAGTCCACTGCATTGTCTCATAAATAGTTATTGACCTAATTACAGTATAGAGGTACGGAATTGGAAGAGCAAATGCTTTTAATGCAATAGACAATGTAGCGATAAGTTTATATACGCTTAATCAGCAAGAGCCGAACAAAATGGTTCGCATTTCCAGTAGGGCTTTCGAGTTGCGACTATCTGTACTGCAGGCGTAGCCATAAGGATCAATCCAACCCTCATCGCGGGATAGAAATGAGCGGTGAAATTTCACGTTCAACAAATGTCATGAAGTTTTTACGCGCGAAAGCAGCTACTGCTTTCAGCGCGTCTTAGCCATCGCAATTCTGTCCGTCTCTCCGTCTGTCTGTCTGTCACACGGGTGGATCAGTCAAAAACGGTGCTAGCTACGAATACCAAATTTTTACCGTCGGCTGCCTGAAAGACTTTAGTTTCCGGAACCGTAAAGCTTTTCCATAAATTCGAACAGGGGTCATCCCGAACGAGGGCGCTAAATAAGAAGGGGGTAAGAAAAATTTGCGATTTTTAACCAATAAGTCGCTGTATCTCAATAACGGTGCGAGATAGGGCCTAGGTTACTATTAATCATTAATAAAAAGTCGTACACTGGCTCTCGATTGCCACCGAATTCAATGACCCTGGATGACCTTGAACGCTAAAATAAGGTTTTATGGATTTTTTTGCGACTTCGGGCTGCGACACACATTTCAAGAGTGAATTGCGCAGAAACTAATTGACATACCTAAACATAGAAAAGCCGCATAAGAAATTTTTAGCGTTGAACGTAGATTTCAACGGTCTAAATATAAATTTTCTAGGTTCAAGAAAATCTGCGCACAAGGGCATCTAAGAACGGTACCCCCCCCATAAAAGTCGTTATTAATTTTTACGTTGTTGGCCAGTCTTTCGTGAAAACGGTTGCATATAGGCATGGGCATGCTACTTATCACAACAAGCACTTGTGACGAGCTTTTCAGTCGTATTAACATTGATGACTTTGAAAGACCCTATAAGTTTAAAATAATGGGTTTTTATTGATTTTTGCGATCTTCGGCTGCAGCGCACACTGCAATAATGAAATGCGACGAAATGGCTGGAGATAGACTGACAGTTTGCGAACAGAAACTGCTATAGGCTTTCGCACGTCTCGTGAGCATTAGCTCAAGTTTCTTGTTTTTTTAATATTTCGAGACACCGTGTTCGAAAATGTTATTTAAATGTTTTTATATTACAATTTTACATGACTTTGAAAAAGTCAATCAACTAGAACAGTTACAATATTAATATGCTTTGAGACTTTGAGACTGAGTCCAAGCGCAAACGCGTTTCGACTCATCCGGGTAATCTCGCGTTGACAAAATAAAAAAAAACATCTGCGGTAAAACATAAGCCCGCTCCGAAAGCTATTGCTTCCGGGCGGACTAATAAACATGTAGAAAGCAGGGATACCCAAAATGGGCAAGTCTATTACTTTTCATTAATGTACAGTTATCGCGGCCTATTAAACTTCATTTTTTTCGCAAACAAAAACAACACAAATTGTGTCCGATTCTTTTGCGTTTCCAAATTTTAGAAAAGTGGGCGAATTTGCGGCTTCCGTTGAACGTTTAAACGCCAAGTGTTTCAGCCTCCTGACTCACTGACCAGGAACTCTGCCCCTAAACCTCGATGAGGGCTCTGTCCCCAGACCCCCCTTTATAGGGGTTTCACAGTTGTATTTGGGGGGCTTCCAACTCTCTATAGCCCGGCACTGGTGACAGCCGCTCGTCAGGATCGATCGGGTCTATTAGGCTATTGTCGCTTGCTTCCGTCGCACCATGTAGTTCCTGCATGCCAGTCATAAGTCAGGTCTCTAGAGAGATCTGCAGTTTTCAGCAAGCAAAATCGTGTTTCCGCACTCTCGCGTCAGTTTTCGGGCATCATCAATATTTCATGAGACAGCGCACTGGAGCATTTTACGAAGTATCCCGCTGAGATATTTAGCCACAATGTTACAGCAAACTTTTTACGAAACGTGTCACTAAAATAGTTTGAACAAAAATATTTTAGATTGTGGCCAATCTAAAGTACTCCTCGCGCGCATTATTTTCTTTTGTATTCTTTTAACTGCTTTTTAGTTCCTTTCTTTTCACACCGCAAATAGCGGTGCCGACAGCATCACCTCGCCGACAGCATCAACCGTGCAACTGACGTCATCAC
>Ga0056128_1000703_pt1 | contig 32582 bp, 17 predicted proteins | sample WorMetLIZISLAND2_FD_71113 | JGI IMG/M metagenome (GOLD analysis project Ga0056128, IMG submission 71113) | Marine gutless worms symbiont microbial communities from Max Planck institute for Marine Microbiology, Germany - Olavius geniculatus... ...
ACAAGGTCGTCAGCATACATAATACAACCCAGAAACTGAGAACCAATCATACAACCGTAGTTAGAGTGCTGTAGCTTCAGTATTATACTATTTACATACACGGTAAACAATACTGGGGACCACCACCCTGTCTTACACCTACAGCTAGACTGAAACAAGTGGACATACACATTCGCCATCTGACACAGGCATAACTACCACCATACCATACAGCCAACAGTTCTACAATAGGAGGCGGTAACCCCAAGTCTAGTAACTTCTGACACAGCTGAGTATGGTGCACATTATCAAAGGCTTTGCTAATGTCTAACAGAGCCACATTCACAGTGTAATTTGCCTTGAAACACACAAGTACCAATACACAGGTAGCATAAAACAGTGAGGCTGGACAATCAGGCAGTGCACTTACGGTTGCCCATACTAAAAACTAATAAAAACACACTAGGCTTACTAAAAGATATCACAATGGTAAAACACATTAAAATACACTTAACACACACAGAACACTATTGAATAATAAGAAAATTGGTAAAATCAATTTTATTAAGATTACGCTTAAAACAATTAATAGAACTGAAATCAAAATCCGTGGGTAGGTAATTCCAATATTTGACAACTCTGTTTGCAAAAAAGTCTTTCCTGACATTATGCCTTGCTAAGTTTACGAACAATCTGTATGGATGACCACGAGTTATTGTAACCGGAGCACTAACAAATTAAGCAATCATATTGCATTGGATAAAAAGTGATATTTCGCTGGTTGTGTTTCCCCAGGTAATGCAGGAACAAACGTTGGGTGAGGTAAGAAACTGAATCATCACATGATGGCAAGTTGTGTCAGAAATATTCCTACCAAACATTATCGAAATCTGGTAATTGGTTTTCAACTTACAGTCGAAAATGTCGGGGATGCTTTTTTTGAGACACAGTGTATGTACATATCATAGTATTATAAGGCGGCATTGCTCTAGCGCCAGCAATTCCGCCTATCCCTACAAATTTTTCCGTAGCATGGTCTGTCTGTCTACCTGTCGTCTGTCACATTACTGCTTAAGCCATTCGACAAATTTACATGCATCCCGTTTGGTAGATACGATCGTGTCCATTGTGTTAAATGGGGGTCTCTACCTCCACCCTCAGTGAAAGGGAAAATTTGGGGGTCAAACTCCAAAGCCAAAGCACGCAATTGCAAATTGCTGCTGTCGCCTGGCAGATAGAAACAAGGAACTATTCCACTTTTTCCCAAATTACTATGGACTTCCTGTTAACAGTTGCAATTGTCAACTGCATTTTCAACGTACATATGAAGAATATAAATACAAATCTGAAACAATATGCTGCTGCTGCAGCTGCTGCTGCTGCTCTGCTGCTGCTGCTGCTGCTACTACTACTACTGTAGTATAACTACTACTATTGTAGTATAAGTGTAACGTACGGGTGAGTGGTTCATCAGAGGCCAAGACGGAACCGATAAGGTTCATCGTAGTGTCTGGAAGCAGCTGGCGGAAGTTCGACGAGATGAAAGTAAGACCGGGTGATACTGACTGCTTTGCTAACGACGCATTCTCAACCGACTGCAATCAGTTGCAATACAGCATTATTTATTAAACTAGAAATTTGGCATAGAACCCAACGTGAGGCCGCACGGCACCAAAAAGTCCAACTGGGGAAAATTTTGGGGCCGAAATTTCCACCGCAACAAGCCATGCAGATCGAATGCAATAACATTATAGCCTACACATACGCGCTTTATTGATGTTGCGATGCATCCATTAACCAACTGGTGACGCCACCCGGATATATGCGACTGGATACCCATTTTGCATATCTAAAATGCCCCTTCCTCTAAAACCCCTCAACAGATCTCGCTGAAATTTGGCCACAATTCCTTCCAGCTGAAAGTCGTCCCTCAATTTTTGTCTTGGTCTACTGTCCGGTTTAGCCCAAATTCCGTTGAGCCGACTTTGCGACAAAGCGGACTTTGTCGCGGACACAAATCATGAAAGTCCGCGACACAAATCATGTTGCCGACTTTCATGATTTGTGTTGTGGACTTTCGTGATTTGTGTCCGCGGACTTTGTCGACTTTCCCCGTGCACTGTAATGGACTAAATTTCATTGGAGCGACACAAACGCATTTGTCGCAGACTTGTCACAGACTTTGTCGCAAACATCTTGACATGTCGAGATTGTTTTTGTCCGCAACTTTCTTGATTTATGTCCGCAACTTTCATGATTTGTGTCCACGACATAACCCGCGGGGAAGTTTTGGTGAAAGTCGGCATAATAAAATTTGGGCTTTTCATAATACTACGTAAAGGCGGCTTAATAAATCTGCAGGCAATTAAGCAAAGAAACAATGTGTAGTACCCAATACAAGAACTTTGAGCAAAGCTCACGAAACGCGCGAAAGCCTATAGCATTTCCAGTTCAGTAGTTATAGTTTCGAAAATCGCATATCATTTGAACTCGGCCCATCGGGACCATAATACACATCGGCCATAGGCGTGTGTGGCGTCAGCGGCGTGGCGCCACCTTGTGAATGATAAAGACTCTCACAGGCGAAAATGGCCAAAAAATCCATAAAACCCCCTATTTTGGCGTTCAAGGTTATCCAAGGTCATTGAATTCGGCGCCAATCGAAAGCCAGTATACGATTTGCTATTAGTGATTAATAGTAACCTAGGCCTCATCTCGCACCGTTACTGAGATACAGCGAGTAATTGGCCGAAAATCGCAAATTTTGACCACCCCCCTCTCATTTAGGGCCCTCGTTCGGGGTGACCCCCCTCGAATTTATGGAAAAGTTTTTCGGTTCCTGAAACTAGAGTCTTCCAGACAGCCGATGGTGAAGATTTGGAAATCCTAGCTTGCACCGATTTTGCCTGATCCACCCGTGTGACAGACAGACGGACAGACGGACAGACGGAATTGCGATGGCTAAGATGCGCTGAAAGCAGTAGCTGCTTTCGCGCGTAAAAACTAAACCCAACCCGATCTGACTCATGGATGAATAAACTCCACCCATGTCAACTCTGGGTCAGCATGTAGGCATAACGGCAGGGTGTCAGACTTACAATCAAAAGGTCATGGGTTCCACTCCCGTTTAGCTCGCTATCGAGTAGTTACAATTCAAACGGGCGACTGTCCGCTGACAGGTAAACCATTTAAGTATATAACCAACACTTAAGTCAACTCAGCCTTCCATCCTTCCGGGGTAAGTAAATCGACTACGTGCGCGTTCACTGATCGATGACACTGAGTTATGATCACTTCATAACACTTTTGTTGCGCTGTCAACCAATACTACTACTTGCTGTTGGTCTTACTACTACTACTACTATTAGGCCTACTACAACTGCTGCGTGTGTACTATTACAACCTGTTGTTGCCGTTGCTCCTGCTGATATTGTTCAATGACGTCAGAAGCTGCGTTGTGTAGTGTGCGGAAACTGCGGACCAACTGGTAGTCATCTCCACTTTGCGCGATTCTACACACCACGGCCCATAAACAAACGTGCCAGCCACTTTATTTTAACTACAACTTCTGTGTGTCTTAAATTTCCACACTTCTAGTACCAATGTAAGTAGCAGAAATGAATGTCAGTACTGTAAAATACACTGTGTCGAAAAAAGTAATCCTCTGGTCATCGTGCAATAGAAATGTCAAACCTGTGTGCGTTGCAGGATTAATTGAAATTTGGCACTTTGATTGCTCACGGATGATCCATTGTTGATACAGAATTTTGCCAGAATCAGATGCTGTTTGTTGGAGTTATGCAAATGTACAGAAGGGTTTACGTAACGCCATGTTGGTAACGAAGATATTTTGATAATCTTTAATTCACCAATCACGGTAGAAAAACACAAAAATAACACAATAGCAACACCGAAAAAAAGAGAAGAAAAATACATATACATATACAATATCGATATTTAACAATTAATAATCCGCTAAGAAATAATATTTTCCAACGAAATTTGGTAATTACTTTTGCAATTTAATGCAAATTAAGTGTACAAAAAATGTTCAAATTCGTTAAGATTTAACACTTCTATTGTACGACGTCTAGGGGATAACTTTTTTCTGGACACAGTGTATACTTACTTAGTGGTTTTTAATCGACTCGGTGGCGTAACAGCAGAGTGTCGGACTTGCGGTCAACAGGTCGTGGGTTCGCTAATCCCATACCCAGTTACGAGCGTAAGCTGCCATTATTTTCTGCCAGGCGCACGGTTTAGCTGCCCAGCTGCATAGCACCACCGGTTTTTGACCGACCGGTACTAAATTATATAGCGTGGTGACAGAGGCACGCGTGTGTAACATCTTGCACGAAAACAAAACTAAATTGAAATGAAACTGAACAAGACTGCCAAGCCTGGCTCAAGGCAAAAGCAAATTACTGCCAACGGGTAGCCGCAGTATCATGCGTACGTGACCTTGACCTGTGCCTATGACCTTGAAATTCAATAGCCTTTTATAGGTTGACAAGATACATGGTCATGCAAAATTTCATCGAGCTAAGTGCAACGGTCCACGAGTTATTGTGATCACAAACGTTTTGCCCTATCTGGCAATGATAAAAAATCTGGAAATCCGGTCTTGTGGCCTTGACCTTTAATCCATGGTTTCGATATTTATTTAGTAGTGATACTACTACTACTAATAATAATAATAATAATACTAGTTACAACCGCTCGCACGAGCTGGTGTATGGAGCTGATTTGTGGCTGCAAGGCCTACAAGTGTTCACAATTACTACTACTACTACTACTACTACCGCCGGCAGTAATTAATAACTAGCCTCGCGACGGCGGTCATGAGCTGGTGCACGGAGCTAATCTGTGGCTGGAGGGCTGCGATGGCGTTGTCCAGAGCTACAAGTTGCTTCTCATGCTGAGCCTCAACTTGACGAATCAGCTGAGCCGAGTCAGCTCTGATGTCACGCTTCAAGGACTCCACCTCGTCACTGATAGCCTCTTCCACAGACTACACGACATTGTATACACGACACTCATCACAAGCCATGTAGGCCTAGTAGTAGTAGTAGTAGTAGTAATACCTACTTCAGCTTCTCTAGATCAGCTTCCCTCCGCCCCTGGACACTGCTGGTGAACCGTGTTTTTCTGTCCGAGAGACCTACTAAACGAAATTCCTAGGCGTCGCGCCGCCTACACGATCCAGCAAACGTCCAGCAAACTTCTAGCAAATGTATTCAAAATACACGTGGTAATGCTGGACGTTTGCTGGACGTTTGCTGAATCGTGTAAACACCCTATTATTGTCACATAAATCTTTCAAAAATGCTAACCCTAACGCGATCCCTAACCCTAACTTAATCCTAACCCTAAACCCAAACCCTAACCCTAATCTTAACTGTAACTGTAAGCGAAAACCGTAATTTTAATATTAAGCACAAAATCGTACTACATTACACGTGAAATTGTCGTCCCCTGATGAATGTGAATGCGTCTGTTGACTTGAATTTCGCTATGGCGGCCCTTCGCTATAGCGGCCCGACACCCAAGTAACTACCGAACATTAGCAAGCCACCAAAGCCATAAATTGATTACTATACCTGCCACTGTTAATACCGCTCCTACTACGACAAAGTTACTACTACTCCACCTGTGCATTAGCCAGCAGTGTAGCGCGTTGCTCCTCCAACTCTCGTAGGGTCGCCATGTCGGTCGAAGACACCAAATCCATTTCCTCCACATCTTGACTGAGCTGTTTGCGCAGCTGGGCTGCACTTTCGTCGACGCCTGAGTTCCCGTGTCCGTTGTGATCACGAATGAAGCATTTCTCACAGACCGGACGCTCGCAGTCGTGACAGTACACCTATTACATACGACAACATAACTACAACCACAACAACAACTACTAACACTACCACTACTAGAACCTATGGACTGTGTCGTCGAAAAGCGACAGATCACTTGTCATCGAAGAGTTCGTTAATGCGCGTGGAGTCCAATTCTGAAGCTGCAGATTCTCCTCAGCAACTGTCACATGGCCAGGCGCTGAGATTGCTGCGAGGTTGAACCGCTTTTTGAACTGCTCTTTTGTGTTCCAAAGCTTAAACTGGTGAGTTTTCGAATTGGATGACTGTTTCGTGGCCACAGACCTTTTTGTGGCACAGAGTTCTCTAGGCTGAACGATCCTGTGTGTCATTGTTCAGAGCTACTACAACCACCAACACGGCTGTTGCTGCTGCTACTACTAGTACTACAAACAGCAGAAGCACCATACAGACCGTCAGCTCGCTGTCTGGGTTGGGTTGCACCGTGCTCCTAAATCTGAGCATTGCCTATACAGTCTACTACTACTACAATGAAACGCGTTGCTCGCACAGAACCCATGTTAACCTGGTCTCGACCAGCACTACTATTACTACTGATACTACTACAACTACAACTACAACAACTAACCGTGAATCCGGTCGGGGTGCTGATCACAGAGAAAGCAAAATGATGACGGACTACTACTTTATTACCATCGCTACCACTGCTAGGGCTCCAACAAAAACTACTGCATCTACGACGACAACAACTACAACAATGACAGACCGTGAGTTGTCGTTCCGGGTGGTGGTCACAGAACGAGCGAGGATATGTCTGCTTGGCGGCTTGGTGGTCAGTCGACGGCAGTCGGTCAATCAATGCGGCAGTCGCAGTGGCAGCAGCGGCGGTTTCGGTTTCGGTTTTAGTGGGAGGGTGTGGCTCTGGGAAAGTCTGCAGCGGGAAACTAAAGCCCTTGGTCCAGGTCTCCGTTGAGCACTGCGGCATCAGCTGCATGCACACGTCCTTCTCCGTTTCAGTCGCCTATACACAATCATCATCAGCATTACCATTCAACTCGCCAAAACTGGTACAAATAAGAATAAAATGTACATGTAGCAGCAAACCTAATACAGCCGCGATAGGGGCCTACAGCGAGGCAGCAAAAACTGTGCTTACAATTGCTAAAATAATAAAGCAGCATAGGCTATAACTTGACACCAAGCACAAAACGGTAAGAAAAAAAAACAAAAAAAGACAACGCATGCAGAGTTCTTTCATCGGAACCATTCCACTACTACTACTACGACTACGACAACAGACCGTGAGTTTGTAGAGGCCTATTGCTTGCCTGCGGCACATTGTCTGAGGTGGAGTTATCGCCGTCGCCACAGCCTGGCCTTACGTCCACCGACATGCACAGTTCCTTCATCAGAACCAGTGCGTCGACGTAGACATTCGCCGGCAGCAACTGCAGACCACCGGCCGGTATAGTAAAGCTGTTTTTGCACCGAGGACACGCCGCCTGACGGCCAGTGCTAGCACTGCAACCAGCCACAACCGATTAAAGTTGATCGAAGTATCAGTCAATCATTTTTACGAGCGAAAGCAGCTACTGCTTTAACGCGTCTTAGCCATCGCAATTCTGTCCGTCTGTCTGTCTGTCCGTCCGTCCGTCCGTCACACGAGTGGATCAGTCAAAAACGGTGCAAGCTAGGATCACCAAATCTGCACCGTCGGCTGCATGGAAGACTCTAGTCTCATGCACCTTAAAGCTTTTTCATAAATTCGAAGAGGTCACCCCGAACGAGGGCGCTAAATGAGAAGGGGGGAGGGGTAAAAATTGCAATTTTCAGCCAATAAGTCGCTGTATCTCAGTAACGGTGCGAGATAGGGTGTAAGTTACTATTAATCACTAATGGGACTGGCTCTACACTGGCTCTAAATTAGCGCCAAATTCAATGACCTTGGATGACCTTGAACGCCAAAATAAGGGGTTTTATGGATTTTTTGGCGATTTGGTTCTGCGACACAACTTTCAAGAGCGAATTGCGATGAAATCAATTGAGACAAACATGGAGAAGCTGCATATGAAATTTTCAGCATTGAGCGTAGATTTCGATGGCGGCCCAAGTATCGATTTTCTAGGTTGAAGGAAACCTGCGCACGATGGCATCAAAGAGCGGTACCCCCGTAAAAGTCGTTATTTTACCGCTGTTGGCCAGTCTCTCGTGAAAACAGTTGCAGATAGGCAGGGGCATGCTGCCTACTGCAACAAGCACTAGTGACAAGCTTTTTAGTCGTATCAACATTGATGACTTTGAAAAACCCTAAACGTCCAAAATAAGGGTTTTTTTATTGATTTTTGCGATCTTCGGCTGCAGCGCACACTCCAAAAATGAACTGCGACGAAATGGCTGGAGATAGACTGACAGTTTGCGAGCAGGAACTGCTATAGGCTTTCGCGCGTCTCGTGAGCATTAACTCAAATTTCTTGTATTTACTCGACAAAAACAGAACAATCAACCAATAACAGTTTGCAGCGATACAGTTTACGTGCCAGGCAGGCTCATCAAAGCACTTACGTGTGCAGTCTTGGAACAAATCCTATAGCCATAGGCGGAGAGACTTAGGAGATAGAGAATCGTCGCCCAAAATAATTAGATAGAGAAAACAGAGACCTGCGCTTTAATCCCCTCTAAATAGTTAGAAAATATCATTGCAAATTGCGATAATACTTACGCGGTCTGTTTCTCGAGGAGTAGCACAAAATGATAGATAGACCAATGTCTTTCTTCCACAACAGAAACATCTTGTCCAGAACAGTGAATTCAATAGAAGTTGTGCTGTTTTTTCACTGGCAATAAAAATAATTAATCACACATGCACGCATCAAAAAAGGCTCCACAATTTACAGTGATGGGTAATTATTTCAACGTAATTAATTAGATTTAGCGATTTGGCTAAAAGGTACAAAGTGTAGTCTACTTCTGCCGACGTTGACGTGAAGTCAGGGTGCTGGATCAGAGATGAAGATCGCGCAGCTTCGAAAATAAACAAGAAATTAGCCCTGCTAATGCACAGGGGAACGCGCAACAACTGTGAACCGTCGTACGCTAGTGATCTGTAGTCTTCATCCATAGATCTCTTCCGTACGGCTTTTGGTATGGCTACAGTTTCAAAGAAAGCCCAGTAAAACAAAATCAGTCACCAGAGGGCGCCAGACGACCAGTGGCAAAATATGTATAGTGTTTTACTTGTAGTCACCAGAGGGCGCCACCTATTTCGCTCTATCAACGCCGTATCGACTGAGAATCGCAAATTTTTCCCACCCCCTCTCATTTAGCGTCCTCGTTCGGGGTGACCACTTTCGAATTCATGGAAAAGCTTTACGGTTCCTGAAACTAGAGTCTTTCAGGGAGCCGACAGTGAAGATTTGGTGATCTTAGCTTACAACGTTTTTGATTGATCCACCCATATGACAGACGGACAGGCAGTATTGTGATGGCTAAGACGCGCTATAGGAGCAGCTGCTGTTGCGCGTAAAAAGAGAGGAGATGCGTTCTAGCAAACACAAATTTGCGACTACATCATAACCCATAATCGATTCATGAAATGCTCAAAATTTACCCGTCAGATTCTCCGGCGTCCTGCTCTGTGGTGAGGCTTTCGAGGCATTTCATGCAGCACGAGTGACTGCACGGCAGTAGTTTGGCATCACTGAGTAGACGGCTGCAGACAGGACAGTTCATGATGTCTGCCAGCTTCACGTCGACCGGCGCTGCTGTTGCAACGTCGTTAGACGCCTGCGCCATCCTAGAACCGCACGTGGCACACCGCGGCTCAACTCCTCACACACTGGCACAGACACACAGTCAACGGTGACGTTCACTCGAAAAATCGTAAAGTTATTCCCGAGCCATAAGACCCACTATGCCGACGATGATCTCCATTTCCTTAGCCCTCAGCCTGACACCAGTTTACACTGCAAGAGACCACAGATACGGGGTTGGTGCATCGCGCCTCGGGCGGTGTAATTGTTTACGTCCCACTTTGCGCTGGTACTTATTGTGCCTACGCACGGAGGGATGGCCAGGCTGAGTTGGCATATAAGCCTACCACTGAAACGTAACTACAGGGTGGGCCAAAAATTGCACCACTTTTCTACGCCTCATAACTTCACCAAATATTAACCGATTTTCAAAATTTTTTCACTCTCAAAATCAGGAGACAATTAGCAATAAAACTATCACTATAGATCCCACCACACACAAAATGTGTCACTACACTACCTTGTGAAATGTCAGTATCTTAAGAATAACAATTAAAAACAAAACAACTTTTGTAACAACACATTTTAAGAAATTAACAACAGAAGCAACATGTTTGTTGTCTCAGTTATTGCCTAAAAATCACATCTCACAGTTTTCACATCAAATTTTCAATGTGTCCGCCTTGCTGCTGGACGACGACGCATCGAAGACGGCGACGCCACTGACCATTGGCGAGATCAACCAAACGCTGAGGCACTGCCCCACTCAGCGACAATGGCTTTCTTTAGCTGGTTGACTGTCGTGAATCGTCAACATCGATAAGCCATCTGTTGAAGGGCATCCCGAACAGCATAATCGACTGGATTTAAGTCTGGGTTGTTTGGGGCTTCATGCCAAGCTCGATCAACGTTGATCATGCAAATGGTCAGTGGCGTCGCCGGCTTGAGTGCGCCATCTGACATTTCACGAGGTAGTGTAGCGACACACTTGAAGTGTGGTGGGATCTATAGTGACAGTTTCACTACAAATTATCTCCTGATTTTGACAGTGAAAGAATTTTGAAAATCGGTAAATATTTGGTGAAGTTATGAGATGTACAATAAATGGTGCCATTTTTTTGGCCCACCCTATAGATCATACTGGCGAACTAACTACAAATACACTGACTCGATTAATACTACAATACTATTACTTCAATCAGCTGCCCATTTATCATGATTTTATGACAGCTTTTATTCTTTAAACGCTGTTGATACAGGCCTATGTGTTCACTTTTCTTCAGCTGCTTTCGGCGAATTACAACAACTCGTCATAGGATAAACGCTTCTGTTTAATTAGCAGACGTTCTAGGTGCAACACAGATACAAAAACTTCAAAAACATTTTCAACACCCACCAAGAAATAGCTGCTTGTTGTTACAAAATCGGATATTAGCAAAAAATCAATCGATGTAACATAAATCGCGTCGCGCTTATTGTTGTGGTTGTTAACGTAATTAATTGTGTCATCAGTCGTTAGCAACGCATCTAATAAGCAACGAAAATAATTAAGCACGAAAAAATATCGTATTCGTTACGGTGATAAATCAATAATAATAATAACTAACAAGAAATCTGAGCTAATGCTTATGAGACGCGCGACGCAGGTTGTCTTGGTCTATCTCCAGTAATTTCGACCAAAATTCACTCTTCAAGTGTGCGCCGCAGAATGAAATCGCGGAAAATTCACTAAAACCCCCCGTTTTTGAACCTTAAGGTCGTTCAAAGTTAACGTTGGTTCTTCCGGAAAAGTTGCTAGCAGTGCTTGTTATGACGAGCAGTAAGTCTGTGCCAATCTGCAACAGTTTTTGCGCCAACCGCTAAGCTGTAAGCTTAAAGGTCCGGCCTTTTGCCACAGTTGTCGTCCGTCTGCCTGCCTGTCTGTCTGTCCGTCCGTCTGTCACGGATGTACTGTGGCCAACGCCCCGCGTAGGACGTAGATAGGCAGATAGGCACATACATTCTACTTATCATAACGAGCACTGGCGACGAGCTTGTTAGAAATGTCAACATCAATGACTTTGAATGACCTTGAACCTCCAAAATAGGTTTTTTGTTTTTTTTAGTTTTTTTTCGCGATTTTGGGCTGCGACACGCATTTCAAAAGTGAATTGCGCCGAGATGGCTGGAGATGGACCAAGACAACCTGCGTATGAAATTTTCACCACTGAATGTAGATTTTAGCAATCCAAGTCCGGATCCTCTATAGGCCTATTCAAGGAGGTCTGTGCACGCGGGTGTCAAAGAGGGGTACCCCCTAAAAGTGGCCGTTTATCTGCTGTTGGCTTGTCTAGCGTGAAAATGGTTGCCGATAGGCACAGACATGCTGCTTAACATAACAAGCACTGGCGACGATCGAGCTTGATTGTCAATATTGACGACCTTAATTGACCTTGAACCCTAAAAGTAAGGGTTTTAGTATTTTTGGAGATTTTTGGCTGCAAAAGAGTGAATTGCGGCGAAATGGATAGAGATAGGCCAAGATTACCTGCAAACATGAACTGCTATAGGCTCTCGCGCGTCTCATGAGCATTAGCTCAAATTTCTTGTCAAATTGGAGGTAAAATAAAGGGGGGGGTGAAGAAATGTGCGTTTTCAACGGAAAACTGGTCATATTTCTGAAACGGTGATAGATAGGGCCTAACAGTTACTGCATATGATTTTGTGTTTGTCACAATATATTATTATAAAACGTCTGCAGACAGGGCGTTTGTTGTTATCGCTATTAGCGGCTTGAATTGGACGGTAAATCAGCTGGATAAACAAATCATTTCTAGCCACATACATAGCAACCGGCCTAAGTCTGTAGGTCGTGATGAACGGAGAGAGGGACGGACAGAAACACGATAGCTAATATGCGCTTAGCATATAGTGCGTGGCACTGACTTGCATGCATCAAACCTTAAGTCAAGTCGATGTATTTATTAACAGCAACAAAAATAACTACTACTGCCAAAGAAATCAAAGGTCATTGCAGGAAAACTGACAACTTAAGCCACCCCTTCTCCGAAGACTATTTACTTCTTTGCTGCTTCTAAGAATCTCGACAGAACTATTTTTTAGTTTTAACTAAGCCTACTTCAACTTGAGCGTATTTTTACGCGCAACAGCAGCTACTGCTGTAGTGCGTCTTAGCCATCGCAATTTTGTCTGTCCGTCTGTCATATGGGTGGATCAGTCAAAAACGGTGCAAGCTAAGATCACCAAATCTTCACCATCAGCTGCCTGGAAAATTCTAGTTTCAGGATCCGTAAAGCTTTTTAATAAATTCGAAAGGGGTCACCCCAAGCGAGGGCGCAAAATGAAAGTGGTGGGGAAAATTTGCGATTTTAAGCCAATACGGCTGAGCGAGACCAATCGTGCCGAAAGAAAAGAAACATCGTTGCAAGGATGGGTGAGGTTAGGTTTTGTTCACACCAGGCTTTCAGACATGCACCACTGTTGCGCGTTCCCCTTCGCGTTAGCTGGGCTTTTCTTGTATAACATACATGTAGGCCTACGTCTAGTTTCACGTGCTAATTTCTTAGCTAACAGCTAACTACTACTCTAACAACTACGTTTCAATGTACTGTAGTTGAAATTCGACAACGACAACAACTTAACTGGCCAAAACAGAAACAACTTCAAGTGACTATAATTACACAGTATTTCTTCTGAAAATAACTTATGGCGCTAGCATAAGTAAAATACGAACAGCTAAGATCTGCCATTACATTATGGCAATCCTGCGGGAAAGAAATTTACAGAAAGTAAAACACGAAATGTAAATATCTGAATTATATTTACAAATGCGAGTAAGAAAATTTTACCCCCCCCACCAAGTTTTTTAAACCTTATTTTTCAAAGACTGAAAAATTTAAAGCCATACTTCACATGTATATTCAACATTCAAACCTACATAAAAAATACAAAGTAACATTCAGTTATTCTAAAATTTGATAAAGTTATGCCATATTATGTGTGCTCACCCAGAAAATTTTCCCTTTTCACAATGCAATCACCACAAAACACAAACTTCTGAGATTTGACAACAAACAACTGGTTGAAGTATACAATCTGCTAGAATATTACAGTTACAAAAAGAGTTAAAAGCATATTCAATAAAATTTTTTTTAAAAAGTTCATATCTGATGTTCAAAACGCTTACCACCAGCCAAAGCACATGCATTCAGAGATACTGCGAAAGTCTGCGGCAAGTCATCCTATATCTGCTGCAGTGCACCTTTTAGCTCCAGAATGGTCTTTGGCTTTAAGTTTGTAAAATGTTTGCGGCATAGCATCCCACACATTAATAGTCAAGTGGTCAAAATCTGGCGAATTTGGCGGCCATTCATACTTTACAATGATGTCTGTACAGTGGATTTCCAAATGAAAATGGAAAATTCTCTAGGAATTCTCTGCAAAATATTGCATAACTTCATCAAATTAAAAATTAACTGAATTAAATTTTGTAATTTGGCGTTGATTCTAACGCCGAATATATGCGTAAAATATGGCTGAACAGCTTTCAGTCTTTGAAAAATAAAGCTGAAAAAACTTTAGCGCGGTAAAATTTTTGTGACACTGTAAATTTACAATCACCAGTATGATCAATAAGTTCAACAATTATTATAACAAAGTGGTCAACTGCAACCGACTTTGCTGCCACGACGTCCAACAAAGACAGCACACCCCGCCGCTGCATCTGTCAAGTTTCAAGCTAATTATGCAGCTGCTGATGATGATGACAACCGAAATGTAACATAACAATACAATAACGAGTGTAGCCGAACTACTGTTTAGTCTGCTTACTTTAACACTGCAAAAATGGTCCTTCGACACTAGCGCTTAAAGTTTAAAGGGTAGGTCTCATAGCTTTTCATGGAATGACACAAGCCAGTTAAAAGTCATGGCTGCAGTGACAGACAACAAAAACATCAAGCGTCAAGCTACAACTTACCAACAAAAATACTTCACAAGCACTAACAAACAATGCATGGTGTTAACAAGGCCACTGGAATCAAAGACAAAGCCTAATATAACCGGCACACGTGTGCTAAGCACGGATGACAATTACAACAGGAAACATTAGTAAGTAAATAAAATGAGTAAGTAAAATATGAATTTGTACAGAGCATATCGTTAAGTTAACCTAATGCCTATGTAAAAACGAGCCAGTTTCTTCTGTTAGCTAATTACCACAACTGCTGCATTATACGTCTTCACAAAAGTCAAACGTCAATATACACTGTAAGGCATTGAATAGCATCTGTTCACAAAATCGTTAAAAATTTGTTCAAACGTTCGTGACGTCACTGTGTAGACCTATGTATATAATACATCTCATAGAAGAGCCTACTTTGCCTGCAAGCATACACCTATTTGCCCCAGGCTGTAGTTCTCACACAAAACATTAGTTATGCAGCTGTTTCTTATGCATTCATGCTAATTTCATATTTCTTGAATTTTCAGCACGTATAATAAAACTGAGTATCGTTCAAATTAAATCATTAACAGTTTCATTTTCAAAGCAGTAAAAATAACATATCAGTCATTAGGCCAAAGTGATCTGCAACAAAATGCTACTTTCAAATTCAACTTCAGCTTCAACATTCACTTGTGGTTTGCAAGCTTTCACAAACTTATAACGTGAACAAGACACTTGTTCACGTGAAGCTTGCAAACCTTTCCTCGTTATATCTAACATGTGCGCAACAACTATGCATAAAACACAGCAACGTTCAAGTCATCACCATGTTAGTGTTAAACACACACACACACAACTATATCCTTCATCCCAGACATGCTTAATCGTCACGTAAACAATAACTGTACGCAGATAAGGCAAGTTATCAGTGTAAGGCATCATGTTAGGACTATTCTAAATTGCAATGCAACACTGTGAGTAAAAAACGCAATATTCAATGTCACATATAACATAGATAATAAACGTTTTTTCCCGTTTTTTTTTTACAATTTTCGCCCCGATTTTTACGTTTTAAACGTTTTTTTCCAATCTTCTCAACGTTTTATATTAAAAAATGTTCAATGAAAATTCCAGAAGCAGTTTTAAGCCACATAGATGAATTAATAAGTTATAGTGGTGGTGGTTAACTTACGTAGTTTAGTGATACTTGGTCTTATGACCACACGGTTTAATTGAAGTCGAATAAGGTTATTTCTCTTTCTCCAATTCTAGATATACTACACATACGGCATTAGATTTTAGGCAAGAAGTTGAACAAATTATGGCTAATGTTTTTATCAACTTTTTTATTACGTTTTTAAAAATTTATATTATGTTTTTGCATTTTATAACATTAAAAAAAAATTTTCGCAAAACGTTTGTTAAACATCTATGACATACAATGAACAGAATGAAGACATCGCTCGCATGATGATGCACAAGATAATGCAGAATTGTCTTTATAAGTGTTGCAAGTATTAATCAAAATGGTATTTAATGCTGTCATTTACGGCAGCGCTTGTTGTCTCTACGGAAACAGATAGAGCTTCTTCTTCAGTGTGCTCCGCATCGAGCAGACCTGTTTGTAACATTTGTCCATGTCTGCCGCATCCAGTCTTGAGATCACCTGGACAGTAAACAATCACGACATCTTGGACGTACCAAAACTGACTTGAAATCATATCCAGACAGCATCATCAGCCTCTACTAGTCAAAGTAAGATTGAAGAGGTGGGGAACTCTACTTCCTTTCCTTTCCGGCTTCCTTCCCTTCACCTCCCCTTTCTTTCCTTTTTTATTCTTTCCCCTTCCTTACCATGCCCCCAGCCCTTTAGAAATAGACCCCTTAAATACAGCTAAGCTTCCCCAGCGGAGTTTGGGATCACGGAAATCAAATTTGGTGCATTTGAGCCTTAATATCTGACATCTGGTGGTACCAATTTTACTAATTTTCACTTAACCTTTTAATACAAAATGAGCAACTAAACAGACAGAAAATAAGTGGTCGGAAACTCACTGTTCTCATGCTGCCCCTTACTTTGATCACTGATCAGATTAGAATCTATTGTTAAATATCACTGACTGATTGGTTGAATAAAAAAACTAAAACAGCATGTTGGAACAATAATGTCAGGACGAACTTGGGACCAAAAAATTGAGAATACCACTCCCTTCAAGAACTCTGATAACATATATAATCAGACATGTATAATCAAACATAACAACTTTAGGCAAGTTCCTCACACATCTGTGCTCCTACAAACATCACCAAACAGTACACTTTGGTATCAATGCAAAAAACTAAAAAGGTATCAACAGGTTATGGCCAACCAGACTTGACCTGGCAGTCGCTAACTCAAGCTTTTGTGGTTCGGCTTGTAAATTTTGCAGTTCACCAGCTACTGCAGCTCCAGCCACAAAATATGGCGCATACAGTACTTTTATGAGTATGCCAGTAACACACAATTTTCCGTTATCATATTTCCAAGTGTAGGCCTAAGTGGCATGGATACCGTTACTGCCCAACAGCAGGCTTGCAACTTTGCTATTCTCATGTTTAAGCTTAACCATCAATTAGTGCTGAAAACATCAGAAACGTTGTTGATATCGTCAAATCGTGAATCGTGTCTGCTTCAAGCACAATAACTATTGTTGTCATTTAACGGGAAAAATAGTGTACTTGTCGTGTGCAAATCAGACACGGTGCAACTGATGAGTGAAAACGATGAAAAAAAGAATATTACGTACAACTGAGAAATACAAAGTGAAAAATTTTATGGCTCGTATATTTTGCAGCTTTGGCATGAAAAAATGCAACCCAGTTCGGCTTCAACATTTTGCGGCTTCGGCTTCGGTTGCCATGTATATACTGAACATGGTATAGATGCTGTAATATAAAAGTAAGAGAATGTATTCAATTCCAAGAAACTCAGAAACAAATGGACAGTAACTAGCTGAGTGTCACCTCAGTTATAATCTCAAGAAAGTGTTCCCGATGCGCTCGCTCATCTATCACTTTACAGAACAACTGAATGAAGTAGCTGCCGTTATATTCATTTCTGTAAGCGGCATAGTCTGCAAATTGCAAAATGACACACACGATATTACATGTACATGTATAATAGGCTATCATGGAGATGAATCTATCATGACAGCAACAAGCAGCATCAAATCTTTTCTTTGCTTTACATTACATACTAACAACTGAAACGATGCTACAAAACAGCGGCATAAGAGAAATCAAAGAGGCCCTGGTTCAGCAACAAGTTAGGGGCCCTCACTTGTAAGGCCCAAAAGGTCCTCAAAGTCAAAAGGATTGCAACTACACCATGAAGCATAAAAACACACCAAATTGTTTTACCATAACTTGAAGAAGGGTTAACCAATTATAATAATTTTTGGTACACATATTAATGACACATCTGGCCATCAAATGGCCGATCAGTTTCCCACTTCACCCAACATCTGCTTCTGCACTACCAGGTAAAAACAGAACAGGCAAAATATGCATTAAAATCAACAAAAAACTTTATAAAATTTCATCTTTCCGGATATGTGGCCACCAACAGCCAATCAATTACAAAGTCTGACTGTTGTGCATCAGCACATCTACTAAATAGGCCTAACATTCAGGAATATTGATGAATTCAATAAGAAATTGGTGAAGTTTGGATTGGTCTGGAGCAGAACGTTATCGATGCTGATATCAACGAATGGAGAAAGTGTCTCCGAGCTGAGCCCATGTTTGTAGGCCAACGTTTCGAACATTTTTGTAGGCAGTTAAAAATAGACAATTAGATAAACTATCAGCTATAGTAATAAAAATATGGACAAAACGTGTGCTTTGTGTGTTTTTATGATTAAGCAATAACACCAGTGGTTAAAAATGCAATAATTTGTATGTTTTGTTTCCCCAGGTAGTGCAGAAACAGACAATGGGTGAGGTGAATAACTAAACATTCATTTGATGGCCAGTTGCTTCAGGAATATTCGTACCAAAACGTATTAAAATTGGATCACTTTTCTTAAAGTTATGATAAAAAAATTTTTGGGTGTGTTTTTATGCCTCACAGTGTAGAGATAGATTTTGGGGAAAAAGTAGAGATCCCCACCAGCTATGACACCACGGGAGCGCTGTAAGCTAGCTCTCACAATGGGGTCTGAAGCAACCAACCACCAACGAACATTAAAGCAAAGCTCCAACCACCACGAGTTTTGATTTGAGTGCACTTTGCATTTTCAAATGACCTCTCCCGCATGAAAAATTGCAGGTGCAAGAGCAGGCTGTAAGCTGCCTCATTTTTGTGTCACCCTGCTTCAGTAGCTCGGATGCCCCTTTGTACTGAACCGCCCAAACCCCCAGTTTCTACGCCACTGTTACTAAAGATGGGACGTACAGAAAGACATTTCCACTAACTAATATTCTGGTTCACCTGGAGGAGCAGCGGATACGACAATCATGTCAGCTTTCTCATGTGTCCTTGTTTGTCCTGACTGTTCTGCTGGCGAAGTGTCAGTGTTATCGTCCTTACTAGCATCACTTCTATCATGACAAGCTACTCCTTGTGTTACTTTGCCTACATTATGCAACAAACAACCATCCGAGTAGCACAACTTGGCAATAACATCAGTAATGACTTATCTACAATACATTTCATACAGTTAAGACTTCACAGGCAAATAACACAGAAAGGTAAAGTAAAACATGCATGTGCACCAATCGTACAGCCAGACAGATGCTTCAGCTGTTGCATAATATATGACCCTCAGCAACTAGATGAACGGCCACATATACAAAGCCACATATACACATATGTCTGCAACTTCACTATATATTATCACAGTGTAAGGTTATATGCTTGATTAGTTTTACTTATTTACTGACTTTTCTGACAACCTGAGTAAAACCATACAGCAAACATCCTCGTCAGCTGTTGAACCGCAGAAGATAGCATCAAAAACCATTTACTACCCTGACCCTGGAAGGAATGCGCATTGATGCATCTGCCCTGACAATTCCCAACCTGCTAAAGTCACTGCAACAGAAGCTTGGTGCAGATGAGGCAGCAGTCCCTCGCCAACAAAAACTTCCTGGACGACTGGATGAGTTGCCACAGCCTTTCTAGTTCAATAAAAAAACTCAAATACAGTTGTTAATGGACAAAACAACATGGCACAAATCGAATGGCAAACGCTTAAAGTGTAAGAAAGTGTAAAATACATAAAAAACATTAATTTGTATGACATGACTAACCGCCTTGACATGCTTGGATCAGAAATAGTTTCGGTCGTTCAACGAGCTGAGTGCAGTTCTTGCCATCAAAGCATGTCTCGAGCTCTTTAAGCTGCACTGGGTTACCATCAATGCCAAAAACTACGCCACTCTCCCCGTGACTCAGAATACACAGTACAAACACCTTGCTGTCCTTGTTCTTTTCTCTCTCAGCCTTACAGTAATTACGAATATCCTGTAACGAATTACAGCCAGATGGTTCAACTGTTACTACAAGGAACAGACGTTTGCTGTCAAACAAAACATTTCTTGGCATTCATGCATGATATCATCAAAGCACTGAAAAGCACAGTATGCAAGATTTTGGTCAACTTCAAAATTAGATGGCTAATATCTCCGGAATGGATGAAGATGTTCCAAATTGGCCAAGTGCACCATCGACTGCAATTCTTCCCGCATTCGGCGAAAAAAATATGCTGAACTTCGATCCACTATAATTGCGGAGATCTCCATGTGGAATCATACCACCCAAATTGACTTTTTCAGAAGACCATATTTTGGCCCCTAAGAGGTGCTGCACCCCCAAATTTTTACACGTGCTAGAAAATGACCAAGTCTTGCTAACCCACCCATCACCGAGGATTGAAGTCCCCTTACAATTTTTTTTCAATGGGGGTCAAAAATTGGCTAAAAATGTATCGTATTAGCCGCGAAAACTTTCAAGCCAAGGGGAGTAGCCTCACGATACTTTGCCATGTGACGTGCTGCAATGATAACTCGGGTACAACTTTTGGACTGCACCGCCTCCTTAAAATTTGAGAGGGCAAAACAACGTCCAAAATTTAGTACGTTTTATGGCAACTTTCGACTTTGACTGCGAATATCTCTAAACCGTATAAAGATATCGACACGCGGTAAATGGCATTATCAAGAACGATTAAACCCGCTTTGAACAAAAAAACTTGGTGAACTTTGGTCCACTAACACCAGAAATTACGCGGCTAATGTTTACCTACCCTAGGTCAATAGTGTGCGCTCTGCGTATGCTAATGCTCTTGAGTGCAGGCCATGTGACTTTGCTACGGGAAGAATTTCAAATCCCTGAATTTTTTCCCCAATCAGATTTAGGGCACCAGGTGGACTCACGTTGGGCTTTGCCCCAAATTTCTAGTTGTCTATGAGTTAAGAGCTCACAGCAAAATGCCATTTAAGGGACAGCCAATAAACAAATTTTTACCTGTTACTAGAATATAGCTACCAAGAAATTACTGTGACCTTGAAATCACTATGAACACTAGCATATCATACATTAATAATTTGCCAGTGCCCCCATTAAACAATAAAAGACCATGGGTGCATTACAAAGTTGAAAGTTTGTAAAAAGAATACACAGTGAAATCAACTAAAACAGTCATGGCTCATCATATACAATGTCAAAAGCATCCCAGAATAAAAACTAGTAATAAGCTCAGTAATTCTTGACAAATGCGTGAAACTCACTTCTGATGTAAGATTCTCGTGAACAATAACTTTAAATTTGAGCCAAATGAAGACTCTTTTCAGCTCTCGGATATCAACTTCTGTTCCCTTGCGTCTGCTCAATGTGCTTGCACCAAAATCAGAATTGGCAATGATCACAGCACGACCACGAGGCTTCTGTGGATGCGCCAACCCAGTGTCATAAGCATCCTACAATCCATTCAGCAATAGCATAGAGTCCACACAGCCGACCATGCAAGTTAGCCAAGTGAGCAAAAAAATTTTCAGATAACTGTAAACCATCTGGATACATCAGTGGCCACACAGGTCAACTCAGCCTTTTACCCTTGATGGAATAGTACAAGTATCAGCTTTTAGGATAACTAACAATTATAAAATTGGTGATGGTAAATGTAGACACTATAGCTAAATAAACCAAAAATTCAGCAAATAAGACACTTTCAAGTTTCAACATTACAATGCTTTCTATCACACACTTGTTTGAGTGTACAGACAGAACTCTAATATACTGCATCCATGCAAACATTTCATGAGTCTTCAAGTAGTTTTATTACGTGAGTAAAACATATATTAGGACAAATGTACCTCGAGAAGCATTCTATGAACATCTTCAACAGATGACTCTGCATACGGTCCTACAAATGCAAAGACCACCAAGTCAGTTAGGTTCTAAAGTGTGAACTGTAATATATCATTTACGCCCAATTCACACCCATGACGATGACGCGACTCAACTGTCAAGATGGGAACAAAATTGACGACAGGACGCAACTCCACTCAGCCAGTCCGAACAAATTTGGAGATTGAGTAGTTGAGCCACGTCGTGGGTGTGAACACAGCCGTCAAGTTGTGACCCAGTTTTCAACCTGCTGCTCAGCCAAGCCGCTGATTGGAAACTGGGTCATACCTCAATAGGTGTGTTCACACTGGCGACGCCAATGCAACTAAACTAAACAGTTGAGTCGTGCCAGCATGCAGGTGCGAATTGGGCACGTTCGATTAAAGATTAGGGCTGTACAGTTAACATGAAATAACACTTATTATCGTAATTAACTGACAGCTGACACAACTTCAAAACAACAGTATTTGTCAAATTCGTAAAAAAAGCAGAAGTACTTTGTTCTGCTATGAAATGCCAAAACGCAGCAATACCTGAACAAGTGTTTGCAGCAGACGGCTCCATAGTCAGTACACCTACACGCTGTTCAGCGGCCTCCACAGATTGCTCTTCTGAAACTAAAGACGACAAAAAATAAACAACTGAAAAAACCCTGTGCACATAACAGTACTGTATGATCTACTGCAATGAGCTAACGTGTACAGTAAATGAAAAATAAAAATGTACAAACTCTACTTCTAATACAAGCATGTAAACTGAGTACTGCTTCACCTGGCTGGGGTTAAGGCAGTGACGTTCACCTGTGTCTAGTGGCAGGTAACACTGTGTGATCCCACATAAAGGTTACATTCCACAGTTTGACAGAAAAATTTAAAGAAACATGTTAATGCACCCCTCACATGCACACAACTTTAACAGCTATTCTCCACCTAAGCCTGTTTTTACAGTGTTAAATTTGCTTCCATGATTCTCATTCACAACTGGTGCCTAATTTGACCATTATTTCCTTTCTCCCAGATAATAATCACAAATTATTAATACAGTCATTTGTAAGGTGCACAATGTCAGGAAACTGAAAGTGAGGAGCTGATCAGGTCATGCTCCTCATATCTTCCTTAACAATGAATCGAGACAAAATTCAAGTCTAACATTTATATAGCAATGAGTAGCAAACCTTGAGTGCATTCTGGAGCAATCTCTGTCAACGAAGTTTTGGTCCCATCTAGATTCTGCTCTGAACACGGGACACCAGTGCCTAGTTCACTGCTTGGAGCAACCAGTTGACTGCCAGGAGCAGGCTTAGCTTCAGAATGACTGCAGGGTTGTTGCGGAAAGGTATCAGTTTTTTGGTTCATAAGATTGACCAAAAACTCTTGTCCGATTTCTTTTAGAGCTTCGCAAAAGTTTCTGAAACTCTTTTCAGATCCTCTCTCCAAGTATCGCAATATCCACTCATTGCGTTCAAATTCATTAGGAATATCCTACAATCATCACTAATTATTTTATTATTATACACAATTCTTCTAAAAATGTAATTAAATGTATGTTTCATAAACTACAGTAATCACATTAAACTTAATACTTTGTACATACAGCTGCATTGGCCTAATTGTAATTCACTGTATTCTATTATCTAAATTCTACTTTCAGTCATCTACTCATTCAGCAAATTTATGACAATCTATTCTTAATGTCTGCCAAATGCTCCTAATCCAATCCAATCAAAATTCTGTCAGTCAGTCCTCTGCCTATATTTACCTCAAAAAAAGGTCTAAATAGTCAAACAATAATAATTGCTAGTAAAGCTAATGAACAGTCAACCAACAATCCAAACTGAAAACATAATTTCTACAGCAGAACTGAAAACAATTTGGTGATAAACAACAATATGTAACTAAAGTCAATAAGAAGCAGACAAATATAGTAACTTGCATTTGATAAGAGACCAAAGTATCTGTACAACATTAGTTTCATTATTCCATCCTATAGCTTTAGTAGGGGGCAGAAGTGTGACCAATACACAGCATAGACATACAACACCAGTGTACCACCTGTTTACAATAGTCAGCATTTCCTGCCAAAAAACATAAACTATAAAGCAAGTGTACAAAATACTAATTATAAGAAAAAGATAAAAAAAACATTCACAGTTGTAGATCTCAAATATACAAATATACTAAAGGTAACTGCTTCAATAACTTGCCTTTAACTTTTTAATCTGCAAATCCGAGAATACATCACGACTACGCAGTACTGCCAAGAATTGTTCGTCACTTCTCACAGAATCGACGAGTGGATTCCAGACAGCATTCAACTTGCAGATGTTTTGTCTGATCAATGGCATATCAACGGGATCACCAGGCACAGTATCTCTCCTGTCTCCTCCAGCCCGACTGTCACAACCACGCAGCAGCTCTGCTACATGTGCCTGATTACTCTTCTCAAGTGCGATGCAAAAGTCAGTAAAGCGCCTGTCGTCTCCTTTCTGAACATGGTCAAGCAGTTCGGCCACTCTCTGAGACTCTTCCGACATGCCCTACGCAGCACACGCAATGAAATACTATATCAATTTGCACTTCAAAACCCAGCACATAAACCAAAAAACTCAAATGTTACAAATGGAAATATAATAAGAGAAACTGAAATAGTAGTACAGTTGTAACGTAAAATGTAACAATCAAGAAACTGCCTGAAATAAAAAAAATAAAAAGGAAACAAACAGCAATAACTAGAACTAGAAACCTAACTAAAGTAAGAAAAAACCTGAAAGCCAAGTCCAAATATCCATGAAACACAGCTTCTATACAAACACTCAATCACCTATATTACCAACAACTTTCTGGAGTAAACCAATGCTAAAACTAGTCAAATTGTCCCCAATAATCAGTGGTTAATTGGGCCGAAACATACTAAAACTGAGATGCACCAGAACACAGTTCCAAGGCCTCACAAACTGCAGTTAAGAGTTTCAAGGCCAACACAAAAGAGATTCCCACTAGACTGCACAAGTGCACATCTAGACTGCATATCTTAGCCCCATTTTGCTCTTTTCTGGTTCACATGGATAAGATTTTCAATTAAGTCTAGGGCCCCAAATAAGTGACAAGGACAACAAAACTACAATGAGTTCCTGGACCCTTAATTTACACTTTAATCACCACTGGCTTGGTGGCTCAGTAGTTATGGTGTTGGATACGAGACCGAAAGGTCCATTGTTCAATGCCCAGCCGATGCACTACCAAGTAACAACCTTGGGCAAGTTGTTCACACCTACCTGCCTGTGTAGGTGCAAGTGGTCTAGTGATTAGTGTCGACTTGTAACTTTCAGCTTGCGGTTCGACTCTCACTGCCGTCATTTGCAAGCAACCTTGAGCAAGTTGCTAACCTACTATGTGCTCAGGCCAACTCCATGGGACGGGAAATGAATAGTAGCTTATTGTGGCTGATTGGGGTGGTGGTATGTCTGCTAGCTGCAAACCGTGGGTCCAGTTGTTTGTTAACGCAAGCAATGGATGGTCACATAGTGCGCTGCGATATCATTAACTTATGCCAATCAGCTGCCACTTCCGAGATTGTCAAAAGCGCTTCAAGCCACAAGTTTGTCTCATGTAAAAAGCACTATAGCAAGTACTGAACTAGTTACCTTTACACTTTTTTACTAAATATGTCATAAACAGCAATCACGATGCAGACACATGCATGCATGCATGCACCACACTATGTTGGCTACGGTTTAAAGTTGTATGTCATGGCAGACAAACAAAATAACCAGAAAAAAATCGGTGAATGAAGCTAAACAAATAAAAATTTTCATTGCACTTAATTGAGTAATTAAAAATATCAATTGCAATTAATCAAAAACTAATGAAATACAAAATGACATTTTTCACAGCAGAAACAAGTTAATATCAACACATCTGCTTCAATGCTTAAGTAACAGCTTGCTACCGATACAAAGAACAAGGTCTAAAAGGGCTAACCTAACTTCAATTACATTTTCAGTCATATTCATAAGCACAAAGTTCACAAAGTGTGCACACATTATTCAACACTGCAAGAAAAATCAAATAAGTAACAGAATTTTTGATTCCAATTATTCTAACCACAATACATGGTAGTTAAGATCTTAAGTGCACATTAATTGTTACTGACATGTAGCACTAGAAACAATCATAAATCATTACCCATATCCGGGAGATTGCTCTTCTTGGAAAAGATGCTGACTGAAGTGCCCTCAATGCACCTTCCAATCCATTTCTTGTGTCAATTTTCTGCAGTAGTTCAGGATAGTGCGTCCTAATGTCCTTCCAGTGAGTCATAACAACTGCAAACAAACAAATGCTATCAAGCAAAAATTAAAAAAAAACTAATTAAGCCTCTTCTGTTTGCAAATGACAATGTGAATAAATGAAATAATTAAAAACAATTCGCCAGAAATAATGTTTAAACAGAACGTACAATATACATGTCTAGACAGTGAGCAAGTCACTAGCAACTCAAATGATCAGTGCTAGCAGTAGATGGACAATTTTGTGAGAAATAAACAGAAAATTTCAAGCAGCGAAATTTCCCTCTATCTTATTTCAGTCATCTCATTATTAGCCTCCATTCCCACACTGCATTGCAGAGTGTGACTAAAACCAAAATCAAACACTCTGAGTGAGTGAGTAGTTTCTTAACGGCACATCAGCACAAAAAAGGCCATTTAGTGCCATACATGGTTAAAATTAGTTAAAAGCAGTTGATATATTATGTATTAAAAGCAAAGTTAAAATACTTGTTAAGATCAAGGCTATTAAGCTAATGTAAAAACAACATTATATACGATTGTAAAAGCTGATATCTTTGACATAAGCGATGATGTTGCGAGACGCAACATTTTCAAAAACGTCCTTGAGCGTGTTCACTCCAAAATATCTCTGACGTGCTGCACTGTAACGGGTGCAGTCTACCAAAGTGTTTAACTGTGAGCGGAGAATGGCAAGCTTCACATACTGGCTGACTCTCTCCCTTTAGGAGATAAGAGTTTGTAAGTCTTGTATGACCAATTCAAAGACGGTTGATGAGGACTGAGTCATAGCAGCCCAGTGACGAACTAACACTGCGACTGACGGCCGGTTGCACACTGTAAAGTTTATTAGATGTACACTGGCACTCTGACATTTAATAAGGGATCGTAAATAAATAACATCATGCGCCGAGGGGGGAGGGTGAAGGAGGTTCAAGATATTGTGACAATGTGTGACGTAGGGGGGGCTAAAAGCTGCATGACATCACACATATAACATCTGTGGCAAGGCCATTTCATGTGATTTTGCACATATGTTGGTTAGACAATTTTCACTACATAGATCATTTCTACACATCAGAATTTTGATACTTACTATGCTTAATTGCTTATGTTCCAAATGTGTCAAAACATGCAAAAAAAATTTACGTTGTGTTTGAAACTCATATAGATCTGTAGGCTACACTACAGACTGCAAGGGGGGGGGGTTAGAAGTTTGTGATGTCATATTGAGGGGTCCAGAGCAGGGTGACAAAATGTGATGAAGGGAGAGGGGAATAACCTATCCCTAAAATTGCACGACATCATTTATGGATGACCCCTAATGATAATGCACACTAAATGAAGTTTATTAGATTATCTATTGTTAAGTTCATATTTTGCAAAATCTGTTATCTACCAAATAAGGTTAATTTTGATCTAAATATGTTACAGTGACGTAGCACGCAAAACTGCTCAGTCTGCTCATAGACGTATTGTGTCCAACGTAAACATCAAACCCAATCGATCTCTAACAATTTTCATATGAAAACAGTAAAATTGCCGATCTACCACTAGAATTATAAAAATCAAATTATTTTTTCGAACTTATTCGACGATACCGACCACAACTAAGGTGCACGTTGCTTATATTGACAGCAAAGTCAGGCACTGACATAGTGTATGATTTAATGCAAATGCAAAGTGTCATTTCTATCCCAATTTAATAAATGCTGCGTCTCCACATCCGAAAATCAAACATCTATTCACGGAGACTCCATGTCTGACAATAAGAGCCACACACGACTTTCAGACGTCAAGACATTGCACCGTGCAGCATCCCAATGTCCGAAAGTCATACAGTGTGCATACTGCCATAAGAGACTGTCTGAGGCGGTCGTATTGCCTCAAACGCCTCAGATTCATGCCCTCACGGCAGCTGGCCAACTGACGCCCTCAACCCTAGCATCTACTGTCACATATATCACTGAAATATGCTAATCCAAACCTTAACCCTAACCATAATTGAACCCCTAAACAAAACCTTACTGTAATACTAAACCAAAATTAATAATGCTAACGCTTACATCCAATGTAAGCCAGGGGTCATCCATAAATGATGTCACGCTCCGATGGGGGAAGGGGGTTTACATTATTGTGACGATGTGTGATGTAGGGGAGGGGGGTTAAAGGAAGTGTGACGTCACACGTCACATCTACGGAACTGCACAATAGACAGCCAAATCCAATCCATGTTGCCAACTCGCCGTATGTGTCAGGACGAGGAACATTTAGGAACACTGTGCTTAATTTCACACAATTTTATGCATTAAATTAACAGTAGACAATTTTGATAATGGATATAATTTTATATATTAGAATTAGGAAACTGAAACTCATCTCTGTACTCTACACTACAGGCTGCCGGGAGGGGGGGGGTAGACGTTTGTGACGTCATATTTGAAGGGGGTTCAGAGAAGTGTGACGAAGTGTGACGAAGGGGGAGAGGAATAAATTTTTCCTTAAAATCATGTGACGTCATTTATGTACGACCCCTCACATATCAAATCTTTGACTGTTTACGTGGAGCCTCACTGAATTGCCATACAATTTTCAAAAGAGGAAACATTTCCTTTAACAAAATAAAAATTGACTTCCTTAGCAGAGATGTGCTAACGCATCCGTAGATGGGACACACGTCCGCAAGCATTCTGCGAACGCGGTTGTGTACACAATTTTTGATGTCTTTGCGGTCATGAATGCAAATGCTCCTTGCAAAAAGCAAATTTCTTTACTCCAACGTTTCTACTTTCTTACTTTCTAGTATAGATAATATTACAAAATTCCACTTGCATTTGGTTTTTTGCATATGCCACATTGTTAAAGGCTGGCGCGGGATTTTAATATATTTTAAAAATTATCACTGTTGCTGGCAGAGCGGACGCGGACACTACCCTGCAGACGCGGTCGAGGACGCGGACGTAAAATTAAAGGATCCGCACATCTCTGTTCCTAAGCTTCACTTTCGTTTTCAAAATTATACCGAGCGAGAAAATCAAAATGCGAATAGACTAAATCTGATACTTAGATAATCATGTAAACGGCGATTTTGTATTAACTAAATTCAATAAAACTACGAAACATAACAACAAACATTCATTTCTACATATTTCCTAGAAATCTGTACAATTAACAAGTACATTTCACTACCTAAAACACAGACAACACGGGAATTCCCCAAAAATGTAGGCAGCCTATCACGTAACGTAATACACAAATGGCTCCAGCGTTTCAAGTCCTGTCAATTTGTCATCAATTCAAAGATTACACTCATCATCATTATCTTCATAAGGTATAACCGAAATAACCGTAACCTGAAATAAATTTTTTTACGATTAGATTACGAACGAATCACATTGCTGTTGCCAGCAGTAGTTCAGTAGAACCCAAGTAAAATCTTGCCTGTCGTCTTGGTAGGCCTACAAGAATCGCACTTGATCCACTCAATATTTATCACAGGCTGAATGGTAGTTCAAGCCCTGTGTTAACGGCGACTTTTCTTTCTTATGGGGAAGACCAAAATTCGACCCCCATAGAATCAAAAATACCCCTGAACCGATTGAGATAAAATTTGGCACCGTTGATTACGTCGGCGAGGGGACCCGTCATGCAAAATTTTATGCAAATCCCTCCAAGGGGTCTACTCAGCAAATGGGTGAAATATACGCAAAATTTTTTATTTATATATGCTTTTTTCTTCAACGCACCTACAGGTCAGACCTCTTAAGGGATTTTTACGCTTAATATGTCAAACGACGCGATTCTGCACAAGGAAGTTCCTTTTGGGGTTAGAAAATTAAAATTTAATATTCAACGTATTTATTCGCAAAAATCAAAAAATGCAATGGCGCCTATGGGGAAAATTAAACAATTCTTTAAACGGTCATAACTTTGGCTGTGTATAAGAATAACGTCGTAATTCGGCCCACTTACGAACTTGGAATAACCTGCATCGCCGGACGACGTGACGTTTTCGACTAAAAGCTTACCTTTCACGAAGTCATTTTTACTCACTGTTTCGTGGACTGACTTCAGTGCATCTAGCTACTGCTGTCTGTATTTCTTAAGCCACTTAAAAATTCTATGTTGATCATTTATTTGTCAGAGCAGGTGCAAAAGAACATCACAGTCGACTGAATGGAGCAGTAGAAAATTGAAGAGCCTAGGTTTGAGGAACAATCAGACAACGCCTTCACTTACAGTTGCTTGCTGCGGAATGATTGCGGCATCCTGCGGTTTTCTTGGTTTTCTCGCGACAGCATGTTTTTTTTGTTAATGCATGTTGTCAAAAGCTGTCGACAAGTTAGTGATATAATAGTTAAGAAGAACAATACAGGTTAGATCGTTGCAGTTTTTGGCCAAGCGTGGCTTATTTTGGTCGCGCCTATGGCACTATAAAGTTGTGTCTGTCTTCTGTCGTCTGTTTGTCTGTCGTCTCTATTGTGGCCATGCGGTAGACTACGTCGTATGGGCTCGGCGATGGTACCGTTAAATAGGGAGATGAGTTGCTATAGGTTGTCAACATAAACCGTGTCTCTCTATCTGTAGCGGTTTGGCAGCAATTTTGAATGCAGGGTTCCTGCCTGCAGCCGTCGCTCACGTGCGCCGAATTACCGTATAGCATCCATTATCCTAGAGTTAATTGTAGCGTTCGATATAGCAGCATAACCATAGCGTGTATGGGACTGCAGACACTTTGGGAAACCGCTTACTTTCAGCGACAGGAAGTTCGACGCTGGCCTTGAGATACAGGCTGTACGGTCGGCCCGGGCCCACCTTAGTGACAGCTGGGTTTTATGTTGATATTGCTTGCTCTAGATGTGCCCGTGAAAGAGACTAAAAGCCGTTAAATGTTTATGCAGTATTTCCGTTCATTATATGCAAAATGTTGGCTTGCGACGCGTCACCTTAGCAAGGTCTTAGATTTGCCCACTTTGTCTGTGCTACAGCGTGCGGCCTACGGCGTAGTAAGGCGTCCAGCATCTTCAGATGGATATATCTCAGCAACGGAGCGGAGTATCAGATCCACTTCGGGTTTGATTCTAGGGGCCAAGGACTCAAACGCCGCGGTCGGGGTCCGCGACCGTGCTACATTGCAGCAGGCGCCAAAGGGTTATGGCAGACAGACAGGCAAACAAACGAACAGACTTTCAGCGCGCTATAGCCTAGTAAGATTTATACGTAACAGCGTAACAAACAAAAAAGCCCAGCTAACGCAAAGGGAACGCGCGACAGCGGTACATATATGAAGGCCCAGTGTAAACCAGTCTAAGCTAAACGTCGATTTTAACTCCAAATACAGTTAAACACTTATTAAATAACACCACGTGATATTTTTTTCTGCGTAATCTTTAGAATTATAGCTAAGTTACGATCTGTAAAAAATTATAAGGCATATGTCATCCTTCTCTGGTTGAAAAGTGAGTTTAACTTTTCAAGACCGAAATCATGTAATCTGACAAGTCACTGTTGTCAGTCTGTTGATAATGACGAGTGTACGCATCTTTCGTGCAAATCTTGCTACAAATCTCGCTCAACTATAGCGCTTAACTTTGCTGTATAAGGCAGCTAAGGCTCAATGACAATGTAGCATAGAAGGCGACACAGAAGTAGTTAGTGCCTTGAAGTTGGACGAAACTGTTAAAGCAGTGCGCATTTCTTCTGCTCCAGCCATGGATTAGCTTTTTTGTCTTTGGGATAATCCGGATTTACCATGCGATCCTCATTCTGTCTCTCGGTGATCCACTGTATCATCCTAAAATTCACAACAAATCGTCCTGCCGTTAAGCCCAAATTCCATTGCGCCGACTTTGCGACAAAGTCCGGGACAAAAACTCAACAAAGTCCGCTGACTTGTCGCGGACACAAATCGCGAAACTCCGCGACACAAATCACGTCGCCGACTTTCATGATTTGTGTCCGCGACAAATCCGCGACTTTGTCGGGAACTTGTCCCAAACTTTGTCGCCGACTTTGTCGCCGACTTTCCCCGTGCATTGTAAATTCCATTACAGCGACATACCGGCTGATTATCCCTATAGAGACATCCAGGCCTATAGCTAGGTTTCGTGCGGTCCAGTAGGCCCGATAAAAACATGTAGTCTGCTAAAGCCCAAATTCCATTACGCCGACTTTCACCGAAACTTCCCCACGGGGAAAGTCGTGGACACAAATCATGAAAGTCGCAGACAAAAACCATCTCGACATGTCGAGATGTTTGCGACAAAGTCCGTGACAAGTCCGCGACAAACCCGTTTGTGTCGCTGTAATGGAATTTACAATGCACGGGGAAAGTCGGCGACAAAGTCGGCGACAAAGTTTGGGACAAGTTCCCGACAAAGTCGCGGATTTGTCGCGGACACAAATC
>Ga0056128_1000704_pt1 | contig 32574 bp, 17 predicted proteins | sample WorMetLIZISLAND2_FD_71113 | JGI IMG/M metagenome (GOLD analysis project Ga0056128, IMG submission 71113) | Marine gutless worms symbiont microbial communities from Max Planck institute for Marine Microbiology, Germany - Olavius geniculatus... ...
TGTGAACGTTAATGTGAATATTGCACAAACTGTGAGATGTTTCCGTTTGCATGTTTTTTTAGATTTAGATTTTTTTTAGATTTAGATTTATTATGTATATCTTGTGGTTGCGTTGTTAAAGTTGCGCTTGTCAACTTTACATTAAACGAATATATGATGATGATGATGATGATGATGTAACTGAACTGGACTGAAATGAACAGAGCTGACGTTGTTTAGCTTCTGACGAACAGGCCAACAGGCAAGCAGTAATGCATTACAGTAGGCACCGTCTAAAGGCGTTGATGTCTACATGATTACGCCCTGCTCGCCCATTGGTCAGTTCAATTAAGTTCAGTTAAGTTAAGTTCAGTTACGTCCTTCACAGTAGGCTTGGTTACACTAGCTGACCCGTATGGACCTACAGTATATAGTAGAAAGACTGAAAATGAAAACGTTCCACTTTTTGTGCCACCCCGTCTGACTCATTGGTTTGATACGAACAATGAGCGGCCACGGGCCGGGCAGTCGGCTGATAAGACGGAGAAGGTACAAGACGAGATATACACTGGTGGAAATGACGGCGAATGCAGACTGGAACTGAGCCCATCTTGCAGCCACCCACACGTCAATACAGCTGCATATAAACGTCAGCAAACTCAGCACCTACAGTAACAAACAACATCGATACCTCGTATAGTTACGCTGAATGCATTTATGTTTTACTGCTGATGTCGTTTTACGCGCTTAGCGCTCATGTGCTACTGCTGAGCGCGTATTAGCTACCGTATTTCGACCCGTGTGTCGGTCTGTCTGTCACGTACGGTCGATCCCGTTCTGATTCAAGCCCAGGTGAAATTGGGACTCGAGATTTGCACCAGCTTCACGTCTCTAGTTGCTTGGGGACAAAATTTATGCCACTGGGTGGAGGGATTCTCCTCGAACGGGGGTGTCAAAGAAAGGTACCCCCTAAAAAGTCGTTATTTTACCGCTATTGACTCGTCTAGCGTGAAAACGGTTGCAGATAGATACACAGACACAAACTAGTTGCTTATCATAACAAGCACTGCTGACGAGCTTTCCGAATGAGCCAACATCGATGACCTTGGATTTTGAATTCCTAAAATAGAAGGTTGTTGTGGATTGGCTGGAGATAGCCCAGGACAACCCGCGCATAATTTTCAACGTTAACAAAAATAGTTAACAGTGTATGTTTCGACCCTTTAAGTTCAAGGAGTCTTTCGCACGAGGGCATCAAATTTGTGTACTTCTTTCATAACGCACGACTTCTGCCGCTGTTGACTAATCTAGCATAAAAATGGTTGCAGATAAGCATAGACTTTTATCGTAGGCTAACTATCGCTGCTAACAACCTTTTCCTAACTACCAATATCGATGACTTTGAACGACCGTGAAATACGAAATAGGGGGTTTGTAAATTTTTCCGCTGTAAAAAAAATTGACTATTTTTGGAGTCAAATGTGGTGTGGTATGTGGATATCATCGACTGGCATCGAGGAGGACGCATTGCATAATGCATACTCTGTCGCATTATATTTTTGACGTAAATTCTTAATCAGTGAGTGAAATTAAATGTTAAACTTGAAATGTCTGATGCTTACGTTCACCTTGGCGAAGATAATTAGCAACAATAGCTTACGATTTCAACGATTTTCAGTATTCCCGGGACGGTCTTGGCGTAATCGGGACTGAACGAGATTCTGGATCGTGACGGTGACGGCGTTGACTGCGGCTCATAGGTGATAGTCACTGGTTCAGATAATTTCGCGTCATCCATCTTCCTAGCTCCTTCTGTATCCCACAGGCACACCAAGACTCCTGCTGGCAAGGAACACTATAGGCCCCTAACAGATGCCCTGGAACCTATGTAAAAAAATTGAAACACTTTCAAAAATTCACTTAAACCAACAAATTCACAAAAACGACAGCATCAGGCAAACTGTTCAACGCATTTATGACTCAACACGAAAAGAAAGTACTTCTGACTTTGCTACATCTAATAACAACTGACTCCGTTTAGGCCTACTACAATTTTCCATGCGAATAAGAACGCAAGGAAATTTAAATGCCAATTTCCGCAATTATTGCAAAAAAGCCAAGTTATCTACATGCATTCGATCAACTAACTGGCAATGATTACATGCAGTACACTTAACTTACCGCTGCAGCTCCTTGATATCACTACCAGATGGCCACTGCATTCCTCGCAGTTGTGAATTGCTGATCAACTGAGTTCAACTCGCTAGCAGCAGCAGCAGCCGAAGCATCAGTGCTATGCCTACGAACCGAGAAGCGCCAAGTGTGAACTTTAAACGACTGATCCGTCTACAGTCCGCTATTAAATTGGACTGTACAACATTGTACGTAAATGCAAAATAAAACTAAAGATAAGTGCAAAATTATTTCACTGATGTACGTTGCTGTAAATTTGCAATAAAGTGGTGACTAAAAATGCCATCATATTTATAACGCGTCGTGCATTACATTTCCAGAACTTTTTTTACGTAATATCAGCTTAAAATAATCCGAGTTACTGAGTTACGGTAATTAAAGCTGGCGCCCTACGACACATATACGACGTGGTAGAATTTATAACAGTCAGTGTTTTTCCCAGTTGATTACCAATTTGGCCTCTAAAATAATTTCGAAAATCGGTCAATATTTAACAAAGCTATGAATAGAGCTGTCAAATTAACGCATTAATTAACGTATTAATGCGTTAATAAATTAAAGGGCATTAAAAAATTAACGCGCGTTAAAATAATTAACGCACATAGGTAAATTTATGTTAATTTACTAAATTCCGTAAAGCAACAGTTCCAATATTCCGTTAAACTACGGCTATTTGACAATTGAATGAATTCAAGTAACTAAACTGTAGTTGCCGTTCTATCACTACTGTAAATAAATAATTATTTTGACGACAGGCTAATAAATTTCTATGCTAGCTATGACAGCAGTTATTGTTGATTATACGTTAAATGTGTTTTAACTTTTATATTGTACAGGCGGGGCCCCCCAAACGTCGCGGAACCCGGAGTAACTTACCCACTCTACTCTCCCTCTCGACGGGCCTGGGTGCATTAATAACGCGTTGATTAATGCGTTAAAAAATTAACGCAGTGCGTTAATGCATTAAAAAGAATTAACGCTTTGACAGCTCTAGTTATGAATGTATGAAAATTAGACGCTGAGCTGAGATAAACATACTGTTTCTGGAACAAATGTTTGATTTCAGGCAACGTTGTCCCTGCGGTTGGCAGTTTGTCTGACTCGAGCAGTGAGAATATGGGACAGTTTAACAATGGACCGTTCTGCTGTTTAGCAGGTCCACAAATCTTTAGATTGCTGCTGCGGATCGGAGTTCAAAGCAGTCCGCACGCATTTCATATAGCGCTCACTTGTGCTGCTGAGGCTGCATGGCTTAGGCCTAAGTGTCTGTTGCCCGGCACAACAACTGCCAGCGCCCAGAAGTGCTTAACGGCACTGCAGGGCCGGAGGCGGCGCCTCGGAACCACACTGCCGGAGACTAGTAGAACTGGGTCGCTCTCAAAATTTTATTTTGATATCCAAACATTGTATTTCACAAGTAAGTTAGCATTAAGACTCTTGTCCAGTCATCCCGGCACCAACTGTAATACCATCTATACCTAGCTGGTATGCACAGTTTACTACGCGATTTTATGCAATCATCTAGAGTATAAGTTCAAAAACTTCAACCACAACGCTGACGTCTATAGCGAGCTCTCACAGATTTGTTGCGAATAAGTATTTCATCTGGTTAGCAGGTCTGCTGAATCGATCCGTTTACTCGACTTCTCATTTTTGGCGTATTTATCATATTCAATGAAACTACTTAAATTTATTAAACTGAAAAGTACGAGTTCAGTAAAAAAAATCCACAAAATTACGACGTCATTTTTGACAGCGGCTTAGTGGTTATTTGACCGTGTCAAGTCAATTAATTTTAGACTTTAAAAATGCTAAGGCTAATGTCACGGAGATAGCAGAATTTTACATCAGTATAAAAAAATGAAGAAAACATAAGCCTATGTACCAAAACATTACAAAGTTTGTCTTAAGTCTAACAAAAAAATTAGCTGGGTACCACCACAACAAATATATCCAATCTATGTGTTTCATAGTCATACAATAATATTTACAAAACTCTCTGACAAAAATTGGTTTACAAAACCTGGATATCCTACAAACTGATGGTGACGTGCAATCAGTCACATATATAGCACATAAGGCTATTTTTTATTTGGCGACGACATAACTACTGACATGCAAATGTAAAACGTACTACACCTCACGAGTTCATCATTACTGGCGACTTTAATATACAGGGTGGGCCAAAAAAACCGGACCTGTTTGAGTGTTGATAATTCAGCGACGGTTAGTTGTAGAAGGAAGTGTAATACGTCAAAAGTTTCAGAATGCTGTAAAGAATAAATGACAAATTTGCATAATGAAGCATTTGAATATTCTTTGCCTAATTTGCATAAATATTTGTCAACTTCGAAATTCTGCCAAATTTGACTGTAACACATGGATTTAGCATGGACATTTGCGCTTTTATACCTTAGCGATGCTTATTGATGGAAAGGCGCGTAATATGCCAAAAGTTTCAAAATTGTGTACAAAAGAAGTGTACAACTTGCATGTCTCAGCACTTAAATATTCTTTGCTTGATTTACACAAATCTGTTCCACCCCTAAAATCATGCTAAATTGGAGCTAACGCATGAATTTAAGTTGATTTTTCATTCACTGCACTGTCTTAAACTGGTTTATTTTTCGAATTTTGTCAGTTTCACATTTAACAGTATTTCTATTCTCATTATCTCTCGTTTCATTTTTTTAAACATTTCAGTTCTTTTTAGTTTATATGCTAGATTAAACTAACAGTTTGTTTGTCAGTTTTTGAGCGCAAATTCTCCATTGTATTGTATGTAACGTACAAGGGCTAAAAGCGCTAAATTCCTATTGCACTGACGGTATTGCGACGGGTCGAATAGTCTGTTCGGACACATCTGGCAATGTAGCCTACATTTTGACATTTTCTGCGACCCCAAAATCCTCCCTTGTCGTGCATGGAGACCGACGATGCGAGCCCCAGCCTCGCAGACTGGCACAGTGTATTCTCTGGCGGCACGAGCTCACAACTGAAACGATCGAGTGTCCCTCCCTGCCAAGTGTCATCTCATTCCGTTCAACAGCTTTAGCAAAGTATACGCGCCTGTCAGTGACAACCGGACAAGCATACAAACAGACCACACATTCTGCAGCGACCGATCCCATTTTGAAACAGCTGAAGAATGTTTCCCAATTGCTGAGAACGGCGTAAAATCTGTGACGAAATTAGTGTCGATAAATAAAACCAGAAGACTGAATCCAAAGGTTCGGATCGCGATCTGTAGGCCTACGTATATAAAAGAGATCTCGGTGGAGGTTCGTGCTTTGCGAGTGGCCGTATAGTTTGAGACGTCAAAGTCTCAGTGTCTGTGTTGGGTGTCCGCGTGACGACGAAGATCGACCTTGCGCTGGAACACCCTGGAACAAATTTCACACGAGAACGGCTTGAAGCCGGTGTGTTTGCGACTGTGAGTGATGAGGTTGGAAGACTGACTGAAAGCTTTGCCACACTGACGACAGACTGACTAAAGGCCTTGCCACATTGACGACAGATGAAAGGCTTCTCGCCTGCGGGACACAGTAAACACATCCACATTATTTCCAATCTAATCTCTCGATATGTTTCATAGTGACGGACAGACAAACAGACAAACACGTCATGCGGTAACAGACCTACGGCATCGTGCATCGCCCGGCAAAAGTTAAAGTAGGCTGACGTTCACTGTTTCATAAAGTCACAGTGGTCTGGAACAATTTCGTAGTCAGATTAACGCATGGGGCCAAACAGGAAACTGACTAATAAAAAATTGCATAACTTGAAAGCCGATGAACGCATATGTAAAGCCAGTGTAAAGGTGGATGGTGCGGCAAAAATATCCCCTAAAGTTGTTTGCAATTTCCTCAGCAATCGATCAAAATTTTAACGCAAAATTTCACACGTATTACCAGTCGTCACCTAAATAAGGCCAATCAGCATTTGATATTTTTATTACTGTTGTAAAGTTGTGAATTTTATTGTAAGACAACACCATGGTTTTGCACATTCAATAACTTATTGCCGCAATGAGTAACGTGTATTGAAAATAACTGGGTCCATCAGGTTGATAGTGGCGTCGAAGTGAAGTAAACTTTACTAACAAAGTCAGCAGAGTGATTTCTATAAATTTTTAATGTATTTATTGACATTTTTCGCAAAAAAGCTGAAAGCCGTCGGTAAACTCAAACAGACACTGCAAATAATCTGGGCAACTTGTTGTTAAAAACCTCAGTAAAAGATAAAATGCATGAGTGAAAGTTAACGGTGAACACTTCAAGTTTTTACGTTGAGTGCCAAGTTGTGTATTCTGTTCTAATAACAATTGTTTTTCTGCAAAGCAAACATGATGCCCCTTGGGCCCTTTCATTCTGCACACATTCTGCTGCACGTGAACGTGAAGAATGACGATGTGGTAGCAGAAAAAGTAACTTGATCAAAGCTCACGTGACGCGCGATAGCAGCGCTGCAGCGGTCCTGCCATCTTGGCAATCGGTGTACAGCAATAAAATAATAATGCTTTTTGAAAGACTTCTTGAATTTAAGATGTCGAAACTTAGATTGTTAAAACGTACGTTCTGTGCTAAAAATTTCATACGCAGGTTGTTCAGGTCTATCTCCACCCATTTCGGTAATATTCACTCTCAAAATGTGTGTCGCAGCCAGAAATTGCGAAAAATTCATTAAAACCCCTATTTTGAGAATTCAAGGTCATTCACGGTCATCGATGTTGACACCCCTAAGAAGCTCTTCACAAGTGCTTGATACGATAAGCAGAATGTCTGTGCCTATTGCAACTATTTTCATGCTAGACGAGCCAATATCAGTAAAATAACCACTTTTTAGAAGGGTACCTCTCTGACGCCCGCGTGCGCAGGCCTCCTTGAACCTAGAAAGTCGATCGGCACTTAAGCTGCTTAAATCTGCGTTAAATGCTGAAAATTTCATATGCAGGTTGTCTTAGTCTATCTTCAGGCATTTCGTTGCAATTCACTATTAAAATTAAAATGTGCGTTGCAGCCAAAAATTGCGAAAAATCCACTAAAATCCTTTTCTGAAGGTCCAAGGTCGTTCAAGGTCATTGATGTTAATAAATCTTTTTAAAAAAGCCTGTCGCCAATGCTTGTTATAACAAACAGCATGTTTGTACCTATCTGCAACAGTTTTCACACTAAACGAGCCAATAACGACATAATAACGTTTAAGGGGTACCCCTATTTGACGCGCTCGTTCGAGGGGAACTCCCGCATCCAGGGGCCCGAAATTTTGTCTCGAAAAACTAGAGTCCTTGGGGCAGCCGTAATAAAAATTTCGTGATCTTAGCTTGCACCGTTTTGATACAGATCGAGAGTGTGTGGGACGGACGGACGGACTGACGGACGTTCAAGTCATGGCTAAGACGCGCGAAGCATTCTGCTATTGCGCGTAAAAAATCCAATAACTTTGTCATAGTCGAAAGTAATTAAATGCCCTTTGGCATTTTTGCAAAGTATAAATAGACAATAAACCAGCAAAATTTTCTTCTAAAATTGTTCGCTAAGTAAATGACAAAAAAACTTTAGGGGATATTTTTTGTGCCGCATCCTGTATATTTACGCCAGTCAAGTAATTCAAGCGAATCGCGCCCTGCACACATCTATACATACCCCGGTAACTGTAGTTAACTTTGTATGTTGATGTATCGTGGCCACATGGGTTAAGTAATTGTAAACAAATTATTACAAGAATAATTAGCTTAGGGTGTTCGCTGCAAAGTAAATAAGAAGGACTTAGTTATTTTGCAAAAATTTGCAGGTGCATGAGAGAAATAAACTACATTTTTTAAACACTGACACCGTATAGAGTAAAGACGCAAAAAACTCTCGACGATTTTCGGCCATGCTGCTACGGGGTTGTAGGTTGCAAGAAGCAGAGCCGCAAAAAATATGTAGCGGGACGGTTGCATTAAATCCCGACTGCATAATGCTCCCCAATTATTTCGGAATGTCGGCGATAGCGCCACGCACCCCCATTAAGCCTGTCCTTATAACAATGATCGTAGGAGCACCCTGCAAAAAAGCGCTGTGCTCTGGGAAAAGGGAGTATAGAGATTGAACGAACGAAAGATCTGTGACCACTGACCGGTGTGCGTGAAGGTGTGTTTCTTCATGTCAGACTTCTGGTGGAATCTCTTGCTGCAGTACTGGCACGGGTACGGCCTGGTGTTACTGTGAATCAGTAGATGTGTCGTCAATGTGGACGAGCGGCGGAACACTTTGTCACACTGAGGACAGCGGTAGACTCTGTGACCGACCACCCTGCTCGCCGCGCGCCGCCTCAGCACCAAGCCATCGACTGTACAGACGCCTATATAGCACCAACAACCAAACTGCTTAAACCGAATATTCTATTCTGTCGGATTCTTGATTTTGTGTTTTTTACATACCAGCACACACTTACTTGTTCCATTTCTTTCATTTTTATTTCGTTTTATTTTTTTTTTCTAGTTTATGCACTATAGATCAAACTGACATGTTTAGCGCAAAACACGTATCATATTAATGTGTCCTAATACTAACCGACGCCAGAAGGCGCCTGGAAGATTCCAAGTTCGTGGCCGTGGTTTGTTTTCTGTTCGCGCTCCACGTCTGACGCTGGGCTCCAAATTCCCGGCCTCGGTGATGTCGACGATGACGTCACTGCCGTGTGTTGATCGCTGTAGTGCGCATGCGCGCAGAACAAGTGCGAGCAGACCACATGACTGCAACCGACAGTTGCCGGCCATCTACAGTAATCTCCTATACACGTACGTGGCAAATATAGACAATACACGATGCAACTACTGCTGAAACCGCTTTAGGTTTGCAAACCGTTTTAGCGACAGCTGTAGCAACTGGGCAGCTTTTATTATTATTCATTTCATTCAATACGACCGTGGTTACATAAGTCATTTATATGTCAAATAAAAATGCGCACAGACCCTATTGTTATTGTGCTATTTTGTTTAATTTTGCGTGAAATGTACCACAACCTACACATTTAGCACAATGTTGCGAAAGATTTTAGCGCGATTGCACACGGCCTGAAGATAGCAGATAAAATTGCATGTAGGTACGATGATAAAGCTCTGTTCCAATCTTTCACAGCCGTCACTTTCTTGGCGTAGGACGCGGACTATAAAATATTACATTTTCAAAATTTCCTAAGTAGGCCTAAGACTTAATTCAGAACTGGCACGAAATGAAATTCTGTCTCAAGTAAGTATACATGAGCATACAACACGATACCTTCTGTCGTTGTCGCCACAAGGCTTAACGCGCTGTTAGACGAATAAGTGTCGGCAAACTCGGCAACCGTGCTGCAGGGGCGTTCTTCGCCGTCATAACGTTCAGAAACCTCGTCACTGCTGTCGACGCACGGGTTTACCAACTTCATGCATGAATGTGCGTCCATCGTATAGGCGTCACGTATCTCACTCAGCTCAGCTCGAAGTTTCGGTGAAAGTCGCAAGGTTGGCGTAATGGAATTTGAACTATAATAGGCTAAACCGGTTAATTATTCTGTCATGCGAACGTAATTTACGCTATATCAGGTTTTTGCTCATTTTAATTCAAACGTTTGAAACGAGACGGACAAACGGACAAACCATCAGTCGACAGACGTTACGTACTGACGAGCGGGCGAGACAAGTAATGCTGTCGATTAGAGCGGCCGCATAAAATTTATGCATTAAACTATTGCCAGCCATCGCGGTGCGACGTCAGCAGTTTGATTAAATTTTGCGGATGGTTCGACTCGTGACTTATTTCGCGCCCTTCCGCTCCGACTGCTTACCAACTCATCGAAAATCCGTCAGACTATATAGTAGGCCTACCGCTCCTCTAATGCCGTTTCCCTCGGGTGTCAGAGGTATGCAAATTTTTTCTGCCTCAGACTGCCTGGTACGGTATAGTGACGACTCGAGACAATCGTGCACCTGCAGGAGTTAACATGTGCTTGGCAGTCATTCGATTATCTTTCGTCTGCAGGCTATTACTCACTCCGCAATAACACCCCCGTGGCGTGATTTACATAGCGAACACCAGAGTGCGTGAACCGTTCGCCGACTGCTTAGCCCCAGCTGATTATTTGCTTCCTGCTGGCAGTTTCTTTTAAAAGATTTTCATCGCGTTGGTAGACTGCCTAGATGTTGCTTAATGGCTGCGTGTTGGTGAACAAAAATAACTTGAAATTAGTAACGTAGTTGAATGCAATGCAACTTTTCTGTAATTTCCCAATATGACAGCTACTTTTTATTTGCAAAATTAAAAAAAAAACTTCTTGATAATTTTAGGGGACTTAAGCGATTCGAGGCTCTACTTTTGCAATACCTCGATACTCGCTAGGCTTAGTGATGGAGTCTGCATGGCGTTATTGTTATATTATTCTCTGGTAGTGTAGGAACACAGAACTTGAAAAAAAGTGAGTAAATGTAGGCTTACCTGAGTTTTTTTACGCGCCATAGCAATACTTCGCGCGTTTTAGCCAAATGGGCTCGCGCCTTTGGCGCTCGACTTTATAATTGGCCCTCCAACTTCAACTCCTGGATATCCGCCTGTGATTGCCCAGGTGGCAGGACCGCTGCTTTCGCGCGTCACGCGAGCTTTTCTCAAATTACTTGTTTGGGTCTACTAAAATTCAGGTTGGAAAAACCTAGGCTAGTATACGATGACGGTCTTTCCCATGGAGATACCATGGTCTTTCCACAATTTCTTCTCCTACCTACTTACTAGGTTGCAAAGTGCGTGTTTAATTTTGCTCGTGGTTGCATTTTAGATAGTGTTTCCGTGTTCACAAAATATGTTTTCGGCTAAAATAAAACATGTAATGTACTAATATTTGTCTCAGCATTAAATTGAGTACTTTGTTTGTACTTTTAAATTTTTTTTCAAGTTGTTTCTACGAACTTTAATGTTGTTTTATCGTTCGTTGACAACATAAATACATTTTGATATGTAGTTAGGTTCGATGCCACTCTCATGCATTTCCAGTTTGTACATATATTTTTGCTGACATATTTAGTTTGCTAATAGTTTACGTCGCGGGTCGCTGTCGGCACCAGAACTGTGTGAAATTTGTCTGAAGCGTTTGAGTAAAACCAGAGAACTTAATGCGTTCATTACACCACTGCCAGAATCAGCCATCCGATATGCTGAGGCTGCTCATCAACGCATTCTTAAAGGTGGAATTAATACGATATTTCTGATTTCACAGTTTGGCTGTTTTTTTGTTATAAATTGATGAGGATGATCATGATGATGATAATTGTTTGATTGTGCACGAATAAACATAATTATTGTCTGATGTGCAAGTGGTAACTACATACAGTCTTAGGTTAAATGTTGCAAACAGATATAAGTGACCAAAGCAAACATTACCTTTTTTAAATTTTTATACTAAAGATTAGATAAGGCTGATAAGGTGGGCAAACCATTGATTTACTAGCATAATACGAGGGTCGTTTGATAAATAAATTTACAAAATGGCACCATTTTTATGTGCTGAAAGCAGTAGCTGCTTCGCGCGTCTTAGCCATCGCAATTCTGTTCGTTTGTCTGTTCGTCTATCTGTCACACGGGTGGATCAGTCAAAAACGGTGCAAGCTAAGATCACCAAATCTTTACCGTCGGCTGCCTGGAAGACTCTAGTTTCAGGAAACGTAAAGCTTTTCCATAAATTTGATGGGGGTCACCCTGAACGAGGGTGCTAAATGAGAGGGGGTGCGCAAAATTTGCGATGAGGCCAGTAACTCGCTGTATCTCAGTAACGGTGCGAGATAAGGCCTAGGTTACTATTAATCATTAATAGGAAATCGTACACTGGCTCTCGATTGCTACCGAATTCAATGACCTTGGATGACCTTGAACGCCAAAATAGTGGATTCTATGGATTTTTTCGCGATTTCTGGCTGCGACACAAGTCTATATCATTCACAGGGTGGAGCCACGAAACTATCGTTATGTGCACTTTGTCATGACTGTAATAAAGTTGTTGTATTTTATCCTAAATTCCCACAAATCTAACTCAAACAGCAACAGAAATTTTCGTTGTACGATTTCGTTGTGTTGTGAGTGCAATAATTTATTATTTAGTACATTTCTGATGCACAGTAGGCCTATTTCGTGAAACAGCTTGCATATCTTACAGCGTAATTTGTGATATTTTGTTTGATGGTGCTGCCACCTTGGGAATCAGTTTACAATGCCCAGCACTAACTAATGCTGATTGATTGCATTGATTGACTTGTTATATTTTTACGCGCGAAAGCAGCTACTGCTTTCGTCGTTTCTTAGCCATCGCAATTCTGTCCGTCCGTCCGTCTGTTTGTCCATCTGTTTGTTCGTCCATCACACGGGTGGATCAGCCAAAAGCGGTGCAAGCTTTCACCGTCAGCTGCATGGAGCTATCGTTATGTGATCCAGATAGAGAATTTGGTGTTTGTGTATTAACTTAGCATGAACACCCCAATTTTTAGCTAATATACTGAACCGGAACTGCTATAGGCTTTCGCACGTCTCGTGTGCATTAGCTCAAATTTCTTGTGTTAGTTCTTAAGCAGTAAAAATTCGAAATATACTTTTTGTATGGAATTTAATTCTGAACATACATAGAAATTTTTTTGCTGGCAATGTTAATAGAACACAGTCCATTTGTGTATTATTTTCTCCACCAGTAATCTATCATAACTCACAAGTGACAAACAACACAGGAGCGAGAAAAACGAATAAACTTAACAAGATAAGGTCACGTCTTTAAATGTCAGACAGTAGTGTTTCATTTTTTAACATATTATCCCAGTTTATTCAAACATTTGTTTTATTTCTCAACAAACTTATGAATGCCAGATCCAAAGAACGATGCTGGTTGATATCCGAGCCACTGACAAAAAGACTGATTGCACTTTATTATCTGATGCAATTTTCTGCCCACCTAGCATTTTTTCATTAAACATTTACTGTTAGCTTTGTAAAACATGTTGCGATATACTGGATGCATGTTAGCGTAAATCTGATTTTGTGTTATGTTTTTTTGCCCGCAAAAAAGCAATAATGGCACGCTAGTCATTTCGGGGCGATTTTCATGTGAACGTCGCCTTATTTAATGTTTATAAATAACTTCACAGTGAGGTCATCGTAGTAAAACTCGCAGGTGATACTCAGAATTAAATTCCCTATAAAACGTATATTTTGGATTTTTCCTGCTTTGAGAATTAATGGAATGGTGCCATTTTGTAAACTTATTTATCGAACAACCCTCGTATATACATCATATATCTGTTTACTGTAATCCAGTATTGTGCTGAGTACTATGTATTTGTGCATAGGCAGTAAAAGTCTATGGGAAGGAATTCCCATTGCTGTTAAGGACAATTTTACGGTGACTGGTGTACGGACAACATGTGCATCTCGAATGCTACATAACTATGTGCCACCATACACAGCAACTGTGGTCCAGCGATTACTGGACTCTGGTGCTGTGCTGATGGGTAAAACCAATCTTGATGAATTTGCAATGGGGTTAGTAGAGTATATATTCCGTCAGCTTTGGTCAACAGTAAAATTTATATTATGTCTTGTTTACTCTATATTTGTGGTTGAAAATTAACCTAACATCAGTTTGTGATAGAGATGTTGATTTTATTTTAATGCGCGATAGCAGAATGCTTCGCGAGTCTTAGCTATAGTCTAGGCGTCCGTTCGTCTGTCCGTGTGTCTGTCGCACTCTGGATCTGTATCAAAACGGTGCAAGCTAGGATCTTGAAATTTTAACTGTGGGCTGCCCCAAGGACGCTAGTTTTTTGGTGACAAAATTTCGTGCCCCTGTGTGAGGGGGTTCCCCATGAACGAGGGCATCAAAGATGGGTACCATCCTAAAAAGACATTATTTTGCCGATATTGGCTCGTCTTGTGTGAAAACGGTTGCAGATAGTTACAGACATGTTGCTTATTATAACAAGTGCTGTCATGTGCTTTTTAGTTTTATCAACCACGATGACCTTGAGCGACCTTGAATTCCCAAAATTGGGGGTTTCATGAATTTTTCATGATTTTTGGCTGCGACACACATTTTAAGAGCAAATTGCACCGAAATGGCTAGAGATAGACCCAGACGACTTGCATATGAAATTTTCAGCATTAAGCATAGACTTTAACAGTTCAAGTCCTAACCCCCTAAGTTCAAGGAGGCCTGCGCATGCAGCGTCAAAGAGGAGTACCCCTGAAATTTGCTATTGCAGATAGGTACCTACATGCTGCTTATTATAACAAGCACAGGCGACGGGCTTTTTAGATTTATTAACATCGATGACTTTGAATGACCTTGAATCCCCAGAAAAGGGTTTTTAGTGACTTTCTTTTTGCAATTTTTGGCTGTGGTGCACATTTTAAGAGTGAATTGCGACAAAACGGTTTAGGTTCAAGGAGGTTTGCGCAGACCAGCATCAAAAAAGGATACTTTTTTAAAGAGTGGTTATCCGCTATTAGCTTGTCTAGCATAAAAATAGTTGCAGATAGGTAGACATGCTGCTTATCATAACAAGCACTAGTGATGTGCTTTTGAATAGTGTTAAAATTGATGACCTTGAATGACCTTGAACTTTGAATGGTAGAGGATTTTAGGTTTTTTTGTCATTTTTAGCTGTGGCACACATTTTAAGAGTGAATTGCGCCGAGATGGCTGGAGATAAATCTGGACAACCTGCATAGGCCTATGACATTTTTAGCATAGAAATCTATTTTTAGCAATCTAAATTTCAACTTTTTAAATTCAAGGAGTTTTCTGTACGTTGGCTTCTAATTTGGGTACTCTTTCAAAATGCACTATTATTTTATTGCGTGCTGTAAACGATTGCCCAGGTGGCAGGACTGCTGCTGTTGCGCATCACATGAGCTTTGCACAATTACTTGTTTTTTTATTTATCAAAACCTTGCTTGCAGCAGTTTGAATTAAGTTTGAACTTTTTATGTACCATACTTTTAGTGGCAGCGAATAAGCCTTGCCTCAGAGGTGCAGTTAGAGATGTGACGAAGCCAGAAAATATTCACATTTGCTGAATGCGAATATTAAATTTACTATTTGTCGAATAGCGAATACGAATGCAAATAGTTATTCAGCCTCAAGGAAACTTCACTACATTTGTATTTGAATAAAGTGAAACATCCAGAGTAGTTGATCAGTGTTCAGTCAGAAAAAAATCGGTATCTAAAGCAAAGTTCAGTTAAGTCAATCAAGGGTAAACTGCGGACCAAACCTGCGGACCAGATCTGCAGTTTACCCGATGGTCGGTCTGCAGGTCTGCATTATCTATATACGTCAATTTCAGAACTACGGAGCGCCACCTGCCATGTGGAATCACACAGGTTAAAGGGCTAAAGGCGGACCACGTTTGCAAAGTAGGCGTATCATAAATTATATTAAGTTAAACAAACTTTTTACACTTACAATTGCCTGCATTGCAGCAGTAAACGCTTAGACAGGGGCCTAAAACATGAGCGCTATAGTGAGCTCATCTCTCATTAGGCGTTCGATTGCGCGGGGTTCGCATTTTAGTGGGCTGCAGTTTACTCACTGGTCCGCACTGGCGGTCCGCAAGTTTTGGTCTGCAGTTTACCCGTTGGTCAGACCTGCGGACCGCAGGTCTGCACTTTGCCACAGCCCCAAAAAATGAAACATCCAGAGTGTCAGTATCTTCTGTCTAAAGTTTAGTTACATTCAGTCAAGTTTCATAAAATGAAATATTCGCATTCGACAGAAGTGCCACCAACTATTCATCGAATATTGAATAGCTGAAATGTGGTCAATATGCGCATGTTGTCGAATGTGAATACAAAGTTCGTCCTATCTCTAGGTGCAGTAGCATTGAAATTATGAAAATATTTCATTATGTTACATGTAAAACATTGCTTTTTGATCACCGATAGTTCTTTGATAAGTAACAGACTGTGTTACAAAAACATTCCTAGTAGTATGAAATGTTATCTTCTGTGGTATATCGTTTTCGTTGCTAGCTGTGGGACTGTCGATGGTGCTTATGGTCCAGTAAGAAATCCATGGCGATATCAGTTTCATCAGCAGGCTGATCAACATATGCAGCATGCATCGAGTTCAAATTTAGCATCAAATGTTGCGCGAGTGGTTAATCATGCTCGTGATTACCAGGTCTCGTCTTCGAGTGCATTCAACGTTGAGACTGAATGTAGCAATGCATCAGATGCGGATGTTGATAACACTGACTGGTATATTACTGGTGGAAGCTCGGGCGGAAGTGCTGTAGCAGTCGCCACTGGCGTTGCTTTTGCGTGAGTAAACAATAATCAAACATAATACTGCTTGTACCAACTGCTGAAAAAGGCGCTATACAATTTTTTTGGACTGACTGAGTGACTGATTGATGTTTTTACTTTTTTCATATTGTTTCTGTTTATTTGTCTGCTGGATTACTCCAAAAGTTATGAAGAGGTGTTGAGATGAAATATTGTGGATGGATAAAGCGTGGCCCAAGAAACCATCAAACTTCGGTACGGGATCACAATTTGGATCCAACAAGCCTTGATCTAGCTTTGTGATCTGGACACAGGATTTTTTTTGTGTTTTTTAAAAATTTATATCATGATTTTTTACAGTCTGTGATAGAGTTTTGAACTCATCATTAATATTGTTTATTAAGCAAAGGTTCTTTGAAATCTTCATTATGGATGCTGTTGTCTGGATATAGCAACAGAAATATTTAGTGTCATAATCACTTTTGTGGATACTGATTTTAAACATGTTAATTGCTTGTTTTTAACTTCTTTTTTCCTGAACTTTTGCATTTATTTTGATAAACTTATTTTATCATTTTGCTGTACAATCACTGGTTATTGATATGTCCATTTTTGCTGTTGACTTATTTTAATTCAATTTAAGCTTTACTTGTTGCACTGTTCTAGTTTTCTGTAACTTGCTTCGTGATGTATAATCCATTTTGTTGTTTAATGTCATCATAGTTAGAGTTGTGAACGTTATTGCAACTTTGAGTAGTTTTTCTTTTTGCTGATATTTGTGATGCTTTTTGTACTAATGTAGCATATAATTTAGTATTTAATGTGTGTAGGGCATTAGGTTCAGACACTGGAGGCTCAACACGCAACCCAGCATCGTTCTGTGGTCTCGTGGGATTAAAGCCAACGTACGGCCTGTTGTCAAGACATGGACTCATTCCACTTGTCAATTCTATGGATGTGCCGGGATTGTTGACTCGTAATGTTGATGACTCAGCACTTCTGCTCAGTACGTTGTATGAGCTTCTGTCTTTTGTAGTTTTAGTTATCAGGTCAACTCAGCCTTCTATCTCTCGAGGGTGGATAAGTTTAGCAGGAGTTAATGTGGGGCATGTTTACCCGGGTTATGTGGCAGGTAACACCGTGTGATGCCATATGCTCAGAGATGCCCCGTAGTTTTGAGATTCTGTGAAGGTCTATAAATGTCTGATGTTCCAACCTTTCTTATCAGCCACTTTTTCAGAGTTAGTGCCTCTTGGGCCATGTTTCCAGAATTGGCTTTTGAAATTAGGATTGATTTAAGTTAGCATATTGCCTGATATTGGGCATAAACTGATATTTTGCAGTTTATTTTTAGTAGTTTGTGAACAGATGTTGATTAAACTCTGGTGATGATATGGATCTGGTTTTAGATCTTTGGTTTAAGATTTGAATCATATGTCCAAAAATTATTTTAATATGCTAGATGACAGCATTATAAAATGCAGCATCTGATAAGTGTCTCTGCTGAGTAGATTTACTTTTTTATTTCAGTTTTACTACCATGAGTTGTCAGTTATTGCTACTTTATCGGATTGTTTAGTGGCCATCTAAATATGCCACATTACTGGATTTGCCTATCCATCTGACTGTCTGTCCGTCTGGTATGGGTTTCTGATTGAAAAACATAGGGGCAATAAATAAGTCAAAGCGGGTGTGATACTATGTGCTATTTTTTGTTCAGAAGGTCAAAGGTCACAGTTTCGGTTGGGGTTACGCAGTGCAGTAGGCGACTGCATACAGCTTGGCATGCAGTTATAGATCTTATCAGCACTGGGTTTACATTCTTGCTCATTGTACAAACGTTGCAGATACACTAGCTGGGCATGACGTGTTTGATTCAACGACGGTAACTGATCAGTTTAGTCCCATCTCTCTTCCATTCGCAGACGAAGCAGTCCAGATGCTGCGTGGCTTGACCGTTGGCATTCCTTTGGTGTGCATTGTTTTTCTCACATTTATTTGCTGTTTATTACTGGGTTTCTAATTGTGGCAAGGTGCTCTAAGCAATATGTGGTAGAGGTGAAAAATCACAGATCGCGAGATTTTCAAAAACGATTGGCTACAAGTCGGCAAAGTCCCCTTGCAGCGAGTAGCTGCAAAATTCAAAATAGCCACCAATATGTATCAAGGAAGCAATATCTCTGTCCCCACTGATCATGAAGTGTAATACTATTTTGTTTTCCATTCCATGTCTTCGAGTACAGCGAATTTATTTCTGAAGTTTGTTTTAACGTTTTTGGGTCAGCCTGAAAAACTACAGCAAAAATGTCTGTGATGATAACGATGTCATTTGTAATAATCTGTGCAGGAGTATCATGCCCCGGGATTGTCGTCGGAGACTGTATCGGCGTGGCAGAAGGTTGCAGACCTGCTGGCTGATTCAGGAGCCAGAGTGAAGCAGGTTTCATTACCTCACACTCAGCTGTCAATTGTCTGCTACCACATCCTCTGCGTGTGTGAGGTCGCATCAAACATGGCACGATATGATGGACTGCAGTATGGTCAGTTGTTCACCTGCAATATCTGCTATTAAGTTTTGGTCAATGTGTGTGGAATAATTGACTATTGGCAACGATTTTGGGGTATTGTAGAGGGAAAACTTTTAATTCAATGGCGTTACACTGCCATGGATTGATTTGATACAGTATCACAATGTGGAGTGCATATGCTGCACCCATTTAGTATTTGCTATTTGTTGATGACTAGCTGTAGTAGTAGTAGTATATAGTTGTTGTTGTTGTTGTTGTAGTTGTAGTAGTCATTGACTGTAGGTCACAGGGCGGAGAATGACTCATCAACTGAGGCGCTGTATGCTGCATCCAGGCATGAAGGTTTTAATGACGTCGTACGCAGTCGCATTCTTGCCGGAAATTACTTTCTTCTCAAGCAGTGAGTAAAAGCAGTTTTCTTCTGTTATTGCAATGCTGCTGTAAGTTGCTGTTCCTCTCACTCATTTCATAGCATCCTCTGCATTGAGATTGATTTTACGATTGATATTCATCGTGAATTCATCAAATGTTTGCAGATGCCATGTTGAGCAGATGAAGTGCCAGCTGATTTCAGAGAATTTCTTGTAACACCATGTATTACAAGTAATTTGAGCAAAACTCACGTGACACGCAATAGCAATGGTCCTGCCACTTTGGCAATCAGCGTAGGCCTGCCGCAATAAGATATTAATGCATCTTGAAAGAGTACTTAAATTTGAGGCCTCCATACGGAAGACTCCTTGAATTTAAGAGATCGAAACTTAGATTCTTAACAAGAAATATTTTAGATTGTGACCAATCTAATGTACTCCTCGCATGCATTATTTTCTTTTGTATTCTTTTAACTGCTTTTTAGTTCCTTTCTTTTCACACTGCAAACAGCGGTGCCAACAGCATCACCTCGCCGACAGCATCAACCATGCAACTCACGTCATCACGTCACATGACTCCAAAAAATCGAACTTGTGACCAAATTATCTTTGAGGCGCCATACCTCCATAACGGTGCTAAGTAGACGAATGGTCTTGTCCATAGTGACCGTGCGTCTACCTAGCACCGTTATGGAGATATGGCGCCTCAAAGATAATGGGGTCACGAGTTTGACCTTTTGGGGGTCACGTGACGTCATCGGTCACGTGACCATTCGACTCCTGGGGGTCTACTTTCTATGGGTGGTCTGTAGTAACCATGCATCTATCTAGCAGCGTTATGGAGATATGGCCATATGAAATTCTTCCAGGAAGGCTCTTCCAGGAACAGAGGTCGGTCGGTCGGTCGGTCGGTCGGTCCTCAATATTACACTGATCTTATGTACTCCTCTTCACTACGTTAGGAACGTAGCGCGCGAGGAGTAAAAATGTACGTGCTATGCTAAAAATGTCATACGCAGGTTGTCAAGGTCCATCTCCAGCCATTTCGGCGCAGTTTGCTCTTAAAATGTGTGTCGCAGCCGGAAATCGCTAAAAATTCACTAAAACCCCCTATCATCGACATTGACACCAATAAAAAGCTTGTCACTGTTGCTTGTTATAATAGGTAGCATGTCCCCTGTTTTGGGGGGTTCAGGGTCGTTCTACGTCATCGATGTTGATAAATCTAAAAAGCCTGTCACCAGTGCTTGTTATGATAAGCAGCATGTTTGTACCTATCTGCAACCGTTTTCACACTATACGAGCCAATAAGAGCAAAATAACGTCTTTTAGGGGGTACCCCTCTTTTACGCCCTTGTTCGAGGGGAATCCCCGCACCCACGGGCACGAAATTTTGTCACGAAAAACTAGAGACCTGGGCAGCCCACAGTTAGGATTTCGTGATCCTAGCTTGCACCGTTTTGACACAGATCACGAGTGTGACAGACGGACAGACAGATGGACAGACGCCTAGATGATGGCTAAGATAAGCGAAGCATTTTGCTATCGCACATAAAAAGTTTTAAAACGGCCTTGACTTGTAGGTTTTAGGCACTAAGATGATTTTTTTAAAATTACATTTGTTTGTTTGTTTTATACATGCTTATTACTTATCGTATGCTTACTTGTCTTGTTTTTTACTTACACTCTTGTTGCTTGATTTGATTCATTCATTCGTGTATTCATTTATTTATTGGAAACTGTTAAGATTGCACAAATGCCTGATGAGACAGATGCAAAACAGATCTTAACAGCTTCTCCCGCAGGAAACTGGAGGAGACCACTGGGACGTCCTCGTATTACATGGATGAAAACCATTCAGCAGGATCTGAAATCCAGCGATCTCAATATGGACGACGCAGTTGACTTGGCTCAGAACGGTCCACTCTGGAGATTGATGTCTACGTTCGGTGCTACGCACTCTTAGTGGTGCTTGCCAGAAATGATGATGATGGGGGGGTTAAGAGTGCTTTACATGTGAACTGTGTTTTCAGTTATACATGTTGCAGTATTCATTGCAGGAATTATCAGAAGTACTACATAAAGGCGCAGAAGGTTCGGCGATTGATTTCGGACGATTTCTGGCAAGTTTTCAACGCAGGCGTCGACGTATTATTGACACCAACGGTTCTCGGTGATGCTCCAAGGTTTAGTTGGTTTTCAAAGGCTGACAATCGCACGAGAACGCAAGAACAAGATGTGTTTACGCAGCCAGTCAACATGGCTGGTACGTTGCTTGTGCTGCATGTGTTTTCACTGTGTAATGATTTCACTGGCAGAGCACCAACTATCTTGTCATTAACAATACGACTTCAAGAACTAGAAAAAGGCGGCTTAGTTTTGACATATTGTGCATTTTTCAACTGTTTTGTGTTTCTAGGTTATACTAATGACCATGGTCAGTGCGCTGCTTAGCCTATACTTATCATGTAAAGCCCCGATCATCACAACCCTTTGGTCAATACCAGAGGACTGTCTTTGATGACAGTGTGAATGGAAATGAGGAATTTCAATGGATAAAAATAGTTTTAAAATCACTTACAACACCCATGTCTGGTGCTTACATTCTGCTTTCGATTTTGGCGACGACGAATGGGAAGTCAGTGTTCAGCTGTCTCCTTAGTCCTTTCCACTGCTACATTGTGGTCGGGTGTGCACGTCACTGGCCACAAGAATCCTGGTAGACTTCCCAATGATGATGATGATGATGATTACATGTATATTATGCATTGTTCTGTAATTGTAGGTTTGCCGGCAATAACTCTGCCAGTTGCTCTGTCTTCAAACCAACTGCCAATCGGCCTACAGTTCATCGGTCGACATTACGATGAACAGCGGTTACTGTCAGCGGCAAAAGCTGTTGAACAGCTGGTTAACTTTAAACCATTAGCGCTAGATTTTCTGGACGATTAAATTATTTGCATAGGTGTTTTGTGCATATGATATTTTATACGGCACGTTTCAGTACACTGTATCTAGATAAAAAAAAATTCTATATCGTGCTAATGATGGCGTCAGTAAATATAAATACTTGTAATCTGTTCTCCGATGTTTTTACCGATTTTCAAAGAAAACCATACTGCTGCATTGCTGATATTGTGTCTGGAGTTTAACTGTAAGTCAGAACAGTGGCTGTAGTACTTTGACGCTGTTGCTCGGGTGACAAGAACGCCATCCAGCAGTTCACAAAATTCTTCACGTTTGCGGGTCTAAGTCTAATAGTGGGTAACTTTTGAAAATTGCCTGATCAAATATGAAGGTGATTAGTTTTAGTGGATGTATTTGCTTGAAGGCAAAGAACGAACAGCTAAAGGAGGTCCAGTCCACATTTCTGTGTTTCCGTTTGTCATCCATTCATAAAAATGCCTTTGTCCCTAATGTCTTTATTAGACTCTGAAATATTGCTGCAGTTTTCGTTTGCTTTCAAAGTTTTACTGAAACTAAACTGCATCTAATCTGTATTTTTGTTTGACTTCTGTTGGTACTATTCATTTAAGCGTTTAATTTAGCATTAATGAAAATTTGTGAAAAGTTACCATTAGTCAATGAACGTCGAACACTAGATAGCTGCATTGGGTCATGACGCGACTCACTAGTGGTCAGCAGATTTTACCGTTTTTCTGCTCATTTGCAGGTGCCTTTATTTGTAATCGCCATTGAAAAAGTCCAGAAGTGGCCTCGAATTTTTGATTTACAAATTAGCAAAAAATAACATCCGTATTTAATTTTTTAATAACACATTCATTACGATGAGTAATACTAGTAGTTAATTACAAACAATGGGAAATTGCAATCACTAAAATGCATATCTTGAATACACTACTCGGTTGTACAGTAGACACACCATCGGAAAATTATACTTTTCCTAACCTTTAAGTTTTTTTCTTATTAGTTAAAAACTTTTGTGTAGTTTTGACGTCATCTGACGCCCTCTTCAGAAATGAATTTTAAGACTCTGTCAGCTGATGTCGAAACGTCAAAACTTTCAAAAGTTTTAAACTTAGGTTAGAAAAAGTATAATTTTTCGATAGTATGATTGAAATGCATAGTTACAATGAAGCGTCGTTTTGCAATGATTCGGATTTCAGAATGATGATCTCATCATTGATGACCGATGCTTTTATAAACGCCATCATTAAATATGTGACTTTGTGTAGGCCTAATCAGAGACGCAGATTTTGACGGTCCCAGTATGACGCTTCAGATTTTGACAGCTCCTAGTGGAGAGCAGTGAAGAGACTGGACAATGAGGCGAATGACGATGGACTAGAGTGAGCCGAGAACTGCACGTAAAACAGACGAAGGCACTTTGTTTATTTTATGTCCTACTTTTGTCGCCTATCTTTCGCTGTCTTTTCGCTGAGATTGATAATACACGTTCTGTGCCGCTATAGGCCTACAATGGACTTTATGTCAGCCTCGAGACTTTTTATGCGTCAAAATTTAAAAGTGATTTGCATCTCTGTTGTGCATAGCAGAGAAGCGAAGACAACAGTAATTACGTGACGTCAACTTCGTCAAACCGGGTGCTTGTGGGGTCAACTTTGAGGCTCGAACTTTGACATTCCCTAAACCTGTGAACGCCGTTGCTCAGTTAAACGTAGGCCTATACCGATATCTTCGTTCTTTTTGCTAGAACTCGTCTTATACCGCTTCTTGGCGTATCTTTCTGCGAATGTGGACGCTCTGTTTATAGCTGAGCCTCTGGGACGTTCCACAGCATCTGATGGCGTCGTTATGACACATTCTCATTATGGACGACAGACAGTGCGTCGCACCAGACTGTGCGCAAATATCGCTTATTGGATACAATTATTATTATTACTGTATGCGTACCGGCAGTTTACCGCATAGTCTGACACCGAAACTCATTCGGTGCTGCTGTTAATGTCTATTTATAATCGTCTTACAAACACGGAGACATCATAGGCCCGCCATGCGTCAGCGGTGCATTTCCATCTATTATTGATGTTGACATATATCATTTAGGTCAAAACTTATGTGGCCCGAGGTGCGCCGTCATTAGACATCAGCTTGTCGTATAGACTAATGCTTTGCTCGGCTCTATCCTATATAGCAGCTTCCCTTTCTGTCTTTAGAATTAAGTCACTGACACTTAGTTTCTTTTTCAGATCAATGTTTGTATAGTGTAATCTTTGTCAATGTGTTGACTGGAAATATTTGTTTCTACTCAACTCTGCATTTGCATTTGACGTATTTGACGTACGATAAAACTTGCTAGCTTTTACTGTCGTTACCTCAATACCTCATCTCATCAGCTTCTTTCTAAGCTTTGATTTGAAACTAGTATTTCTATCTGCAGCTGACGCTATGAATCCATTCTGCTCTTAAATTATGTCGGTTAGGTTTATGCGAAAAATCTTCCAATTTTTGCTCAAAATTTAACTGTAACCTTGTCAAATATTTACCCCATAGAACGTTCGCAGCACCCCATTCGTGTATGAATGGGCTTTCATTCCGGAAAAATTACTACACATTTCATAAGCTTATCTCAGGATTATGCGATTTTGCCACTTTGACTTTAACATGTTGTCTGCAAAAATATGTTATTAACGGACTTTCATCACGTGGATAATACGGCTTCGGTTGTCGGGTAAGTCACTCGTTAAAAGAAGCGAGCGTATATCGGCGCAAATACCGGTAACTGAGGCGCCAGCGCGACGCCAGCAGTGAACATGCATGTGGGCCTATCTGAGGCGCGATCTGCCGTGATGCGCGTACGGTACGGTAGTTAACGATAGCTCGTCTGCAGCAGATGATCGCAGCGCCGATGAATTTATGGCGAGGGCAAATGCGTCGATCTGGCGTCGCCAGTTGATAAACGCAAAAGGAAACTAGAACGAAGCGAAGACAACTGAATAGGTCAGCGTCACTGCGTCGTGTCTCGTCCAAGGTAAGTTTGTAATATTGTGTGACAGAACCGCTTTGTTCAATTAGGAATGTAGCAATTCAGTCGCATTGTCATTACGAAAAATTGTCCATTTTCCAGTAATTTTATTCAACGTAAAACTTTGTGTAAGAACGTCTAATACCACCCACATTTTGTTTCCGCCAATCTATTTTGGTGTAGCAAGACTGAGGGGCCTAAGGTTGGACTGCGTGATTGGGGTCCTGAAATATAAGACTTATGGGGGTTGGGAGATAGCAGCAAGCTTCGTCCACGCGAGCTAAGGGCTCTAGGTAAGTGAAGCTTAATCCCAGCTAGTGGCGTAGCCAAGGGGTGGGGGCAGGGGCCCAGGCCCCCAATCCTCTAGATAAAACATCAGCATACGTTTCAACTGCACGAAATTTGTCAATTTGGTCAGTTTATTTTGACGAAAATAATTAAAATCGTTGCCACCAGATTTTATCTTTTAAAGGTAATATGCACCAAATTCTATTTCGGCTGCGGCTCCGCCCCAGACCCCACTGGGGGAGCTCACAGCTCTCCCCCAAGCCCCCTAGCTGGAATTTAGGGGGTCCTATTTCTAAGGGAAGGAAGGGAAAAAGGACAGGACTATGGGAAGGAATGGGAGGAGTAAACGGGGGAGGAAAAGGAATGAGAGCAAAAAGGGGGAAAGGACGGAGAAGGAAGGGAGACGAGGCCATTCAGTTGAGGTTTTTGGCTACGCCACTGATCCCAGCCACCAAGAGTTTATGCTTTGTTGTTTTCAGATGACGTCTTTTTACTAAGGAATTTCGTGTTTACACACTTTGTTCTTTTAACTTTTAGGAAGTAGACATGTTATTTTTATGCGCTATTTTCGTGTCGCCCCGCTCAGGGCTGTCAGGAGCTCGGGACCCCAGTTTGTTTCTAGTTCCTACTTGCAACGCCATTGCTTACCTTGAGCAGTGTGACTTAAAATGCTTATGTATGGTATAAGGCCTATGCTATGCTGTGTTCTACGGTAATCATAAAAGTGAATCGGCGAGAACAGTTGGACTGAGATGAAAATGCTTTTGCCTATATCGTTGAATATTTTCTGCGATCGCCCACGCATGGCAGGGCAATACGTGTAGGTCTATAATACGGTTTCTTTCCGGCCGTTGAGCCTTACGCCAGTGTCGGCCGATATTGGCCAAATTATACATCTTGGTGACGGAGACAAGACGACGTGTGACCTTAGCCTATCTATTACACATGTAGAGTGTACACTAACATTACAGCAGCTGGGGAAACTGCTTTGACGTCTGCAATTACAAGTAGTCTATGCGAGAACTTGTGGTTTGCGCGTAATCCGAACAGGTCGTTCTTATACATACACCGTGGGCCATAAAAAGTGCAACATTTATCCTTTGGTATATTTTTGGCAAATACAGTCAGAAGTTGAAAGATTATAAAGCTGAGTAGCCTATAGTTTTTCATAATCATAATTCATTTCGTAGCTGGGTGTCACCTCACCTGCCATATGGGATCACACACGGTTACCTGCCACCGGACAAAGGTAAACGCGCCCCGCCGTAACCCCAGCCAAGCATGCTAGTATTCATTCACTTAACTCGCAATGATAGTAACCTAAGTTGATTTAGGTGGCTGGTTTTATACTGAAACGGTAATATATTAGTAGCAGAGCCCTGTACGTCGCAGACGAACAGACGAACTGGCAGACACGCACTGCGGCTTCGTTAGGTCGGCCGCATAATACACCGTGTCTCAAAAATACGTGTCGCTTTTATTTTCTGAATAACTCCGTGAAACTTTGGCCAATTTTGACAATTTTTGGCACACAACATCAGGAAGAAACGTAACATAAAGGATTATAGTTTTGTTCATCTCGCTTTAGTACTGTTGCTACATTACTTTGTGAAATTTAGAAGTCGTAGCTTGGCCATTTGCAACAACGAATTCATACTGGGCAACGCATGCGTCGGCTCAGAAAATCACTGAGACCACAAAATTATTGAAAATCCGTTACTTATTTAGCATTAATGATATTCTGAAGTGTATATGTTTTATTTTTGCTTTTTTATCACTGTTTTATTGCTTTTATTATTTTACCTATGTACTATGGACGTTTTCTGTCTGAACTAAAACTTGATTGATTGATTTTTTTTTCAGATCGTACATCGACGAACTGAAATTATGCATCAACAGTGAGTGAGCCGCTTTGGGTCAGCGGTTATGAAACGTGCTGTTGGCGAGTGGTGTCAACGTCTACCGCTTGCGTTTGTGCTAGAAAAGGACATTTTGAGCACATGCTGTAATATAAATGATATGACGTGACACATGTGACGTTTACAGATATAACAACTGTTGCTCTTGTTTGTCACTACTCAGTAATTCATTTCTGAGTCGGCGCATACGCTACCCGGTATGAAGTTACTGCTGTAAATGGCCAAACTGCGACTTCTGCATTTCACACGGTAGCGTATCGACAGTAATGCCCGAAACTATAGTTATTTACTTCGAGTTTCTTCATGATGTTGCTTGCGAAAAATTATCAAAGTCGGTCAATGGTTCGTGAAACTATTCAAAAATAAATGTGGCACGTATTTTTTGAGACACGGTGTAGTATCAGTTATAATGTTACAGTTATAACATGGCAGTTGTTCTACTGTTATTGGGTATATGTGTTGTTAGAAATCGGCTGACAGCCGCGCAGTGCTTTCCTTACGTGCTCGTCATTTCAGTGTTATAATCCTGCCGCGAGAAACCTACAAACATGACGCTCAGCATGCCGGTTACAGCGTTCATCATCGTTGTCACCAGTTTCCTAACGTCAGTCGACTGTGCAGGTACGCACAACAAGCAAAAACGCTTTTTGTATGCATAAAAATGGCACGATTCATAACGCCTGTGCATGAAATAATTTATCGTTTGTTCCTAAATGCCAGTAGTACTTACGGCCTTGTGGAAGTCAAGCAAGTAGTTAGGCCTACATGCATGTAAAGCACAAAATCATTTTTAAGTGCGAATTCTCTGTGCTTGATTTTGCACGCAACTACGTTTAAAATGTTTTATTTTTGAAAATTTTTCACGCCAAATTCTCGCCAAAATGTAGCAGGACATTTTAACTTACAAATACAATCATTTGCAAAAATGTTTAGAGCTATCGACTTAAATCTGGCTACAAATGCATGGTATAAATCGTTTCATTTTGCAATGCCACCATTCCGACGTTCAAGACTCGTTCGACGTCAACGCAGCTTGTCTCCATTCAGTTAATGTCCGTGTAGCCCTTCGACCTTCCAGAAGACCACTAAAGGTTGTTTCACGTGCTTGGATCATTTGTGGGACCAATACTTGAAGATGCAAATATTAATGTGTAATCTGAAATTAGGACAATGAGAGTAGGTAGTTTGTAAGCTTTTTACCGGTCGTTCAGTGCTACTATATTTGGCCGTATAGGTCGTTTAGCAAGTGAAGAAGTTGTACTTCACTTAATTAAGGTGAAATGTTTGCCTGTTCTATTATATGGCATAGAAGTGTGTCCTTTTAATATAGGGGCCTATCTGATATGCGTTCACTAGAATTTACCGTAAAACGCATTTTTACAAAATTGTTTCACACTTATGACTGCGCTATAATTGACAGTTGTATGTCGTTTTTGGTTTGTCTGTGAGTGAACTTGTTGGCCAACGTGCCCATAGATTTTTGTTTAAATATAATATGCTGGACAATTTATTGTGTAAGGTGTGCCAGTTGCAGTGATAATGTTTAGTAGGCCTATTTGAGACTGTTGTAACTTTTTATATGTATGTGCCATGCGTACGCATGAGTGCTTGTTTTTTTTTGTTCATGATGCTATCGGAATTTTTCGATGAATAAAGTTAATTAATAGTCGTCATAGTGGCTGTTTTTGTTGTTGTGGTTGTGGTGTAGTAGCAGACCTACAGGTAATCGTAGTTGTCGTATGTGATATGCCTCGGCTTACGTCAGATAGCATAATAATAGTTGTTTTGTTGCAGAGGACAGATTCGGCAAAGGTGATCTACAAGCTGCCACTGGAATCATCTGGTAAGTCATTTTACTACACACATGTGCAAAATTACAACCCATCGCGTTGATTTTGCTGTGAAACGTATTTGTTGTTGCTATATATTATTGTTCTTATTAGTCATTGTCATTGTCGGCGTCGTTCTTATACTTAGATTCCTGTTTAAAAACGATGTGCAAAATTAAGCGCTGCAAATATTCTCGTTTTTGTTTTTCTTGTCATGGTTGTTGGTCTCGTTCTCGTTCTCGCCATATTTTGGTCTCGTTAACATCCCTGCTGACTGATGGCGTGATCAGTCGTTATTTTCTGCAGCTCTGTAGGTCATTATGTTGGTGTTTGTTTTGCTGTTGTCGTGTCTGTTGTGATGTAGGAAGCACTTGGCTCGGCTGCGCGGTGGACAGGACGACGTCGAGGAGGTAGCGATGAAATTGTTAGCTCGACGTCGAGGCACCAGTTCGTGCGTACGTCACTGTCAGTCCGTTACAGAACCTACTCTCTGCCTCGCCCTCTGTATTCTGAGAGCCACGAACGCCGCTCACGGTCCCATGGTGTCGGTCCGGCGGTCAGCGACATTCCTGGGCGACCCCAGTGACTGTCGGGACGGTCTACCGTGCGACAGCCGCGTGCATGTGAAAGACACTGCGGACATGATGCGAGCGTCACGGGAAGACTACGACGGATGGCGCCACTCGTTACCGCCGCAAGTGACCCAGTCCAAACGAGGCTACAACGACGTCGTCGATCTGTGCATTGCGTACAATTGTCCACACGTCGTTCCAGGCTCGCTCGATTTCATGCGATGCGTCCAACAGTTCCACTGCATGTAGATAGCTGAGCTTTGAAACTCTGCACCGGGTGTAATACTGACAGCTGCTGTTGAGCTTGAAGTTATCGCTATTAAATGTCGACAGAAATGTTCGTGTATCTGTTTACTGTTGGCTGTCAACCATTTCTATAGACGTACTATACGTATTGTGAACGAGGCTCAGGTGCTTTTGTTTACACTAATCGCGTCGAAGATGGTGGTTTGGCTTAGATGGTAACGTCGTTTGTCGCATCAACGAAGTTAATCAACGTCAAGCCCGGTTAGTACTTTGATGGGTGTCTGTCGGCAGGCGGATAAACCATCCCGGTATGTAACCAGCCACCCAGGTCAACTCAGCCTGGCCACCCCTCCATAGGTTGGCGCAGTGAGTACCAGCAAAAGCTGGGACGTAAACAGGCACACTGCGCGATGCACTAGCTTCGTATTCGTGATCTGGCAGTGCGCATGAACTGGTGTCTGGCAGAGGGCTAGGAAAACGGAGATTAGCACCACGCAATAGACCTTAAGGCTTGGGGAAAACTTGAAGTTTTTTTACAATCGCATCGAACACGTGCTGCCTACAGGTTGAACCAAAAATTGAGACCAAAGGCCGAAAGCGGGGTTGGGTTTTGTGGACGGCTGTCGGCCTGGTCGCTAACACATCTTGGGAGTGGAAGAACTCTGAAAACGCATCTGGAGAAGATAAAATGTCGTTTAGTTTTACTGTATAAATGTGCGTTCAGAACATCTCATTACACAAACTTCGATAGTCTAATTTACACTTTTTTCTCTGCAGCAGCTGAGCTACAGTTTTATTTTCAAAACTCATCTCTGTAAAAAAAACCTGTAACAGTTTCAGTGTAGGCCTACATCAAAAGCGAAAGAAAGATATCGCATGGCTGAATCACGTTATAATCGGTGGTGAACTGAGCAACGCCAGCTAATGGACATTAGAATAGAACATTGTCACAATAATGCACACAAGTGGAAAAGTAACAACATACTATAGTTGTCGATTTTTACACGTCGCTTTTGAAGTTTGAGACGTAAGCCCATGCAGCTTTACCGAAGAAGACAGTCTGGGATGTCATTTGAGGTGCTTTTGTGGCTGCATTAGCATACGGCGAAGCTAGCGACCACAAGTGCAGCAGTAAAATCGTGATTTTCGACGACTAGAGCGCATGACTGTAAACTGCAGAAAACATCAGGTAATGCGAAACTTTGGGTCAATTGATTATTCGGCTCAGCGTCCAAGATCATTTTCCGCACACCTGCCGGTAGCAGATTTTACATTATTGTCACTGCTCATAAATTGTGGACTGTACTGCAGTGTCAAAAAAAACCGGAAAAAAATTACGACTCAGGAAAAGAACATCGTTTACTTCATTTTTCATGTCACATCGTTTTTCATAACAGCAGGGTACTCAAAAATAAAGCTTACGATGTAAAAATTACACGTGATATGTAAGCTTATTTAATTTCACAACAAATAACTAAAAACCTAGCTGTGACTAGGATAGCCAACCGTACTAAGTGTCAGTGACTTTCAAAGTCATACAAGGTCGATGATTTTTTTCATCTTCCTATTAATGATTAATAGTAATTTAGGCTCTATCTCGCATCGTTTAGCCACAATAACGCGTAACGGCCTTTAAGGTCATCCAAGGTCAATGACTTTTATTTTATCTGACAGAGCGTAGTTAATGATTAATAGTAATCTTGGCCGTATCTCTCACCGTTTCCGAGATTTGGCCATTTTTCCGTTGAAAACGCACATTTTTCACCCCCGTCCATTCAACCCCAAATTTGAAAATGTTTCTCTTGCACTGAAATTTTGCATGCTTAGGTTTAAGGCACAGGGCTGATTATTCGTATAAAAGTTTTCTTTCACGGCTTAACGCTTAGCAACAATACATTCGCTACAGACAGACAGACGACGACGACAGACGACGAGCGTACCATAAGCTCGACCACCAAGGTACGGTCAGCTAAAAACCCCAGGAATTCTAAAATTTTGATAAAGTTTTTAAAAATGTAATCTTAAAAACTAAACTTTTAAAATCTTTATTTAGCTTTGACTACCAAGTGAGAACTACTAAAAAGCAACTGAAGAGAAAAGCAGTCACGGAACATATTCATGTGGCTTTATGACTGCTGGTATGTTGATAATATCAGATATCGTTTCTCAATTAGTGCTGCCGTCTACAGAATGGAAACGAAAATAGCACAGAATATCGGAACAACATAATGTTGTAGCCTAATCTAGACTTGTTCCGTTTTCTTGGGCACATTTAAACCAAACGACGTGGCTATTCCTTTTCGACATGCATAGCCGTTTGGACACAGTGTGCTAGTGCGACAGACAGACAAATTTCAGATAAATTTCTCGTACAAATGCACTGCGCTTATGCACACACACACACACACACACACACACACACA
>Ga0056128_1000705_pt1 | contig 32546 bp, 19 predicted proteins | sample WorMetLIZISLAND2_FD_71113 | JGI IMG/M metagenome (GOLD analysis project Ga0056128, IMG submission 71113) | Marine gutless worms symbiont microbial communities from Max Planck institute for Marine Microbiology, Germany - Olavius geniculatus... ...
GTAGTAGTAGTAGTAGTTCACAGACCTGAGCGAGTTAATGGTAAATAGATTGTGGAAGCTGAGTGCCTCCGAGTGGGTTGCAGTAGTGAAGGTTTTGTCCAGAGATCCTCCACGAACACTAGTAGACAGCCAAGTCTTACAGACAAACAGATATTTCTTTGCCTGCGCCCAGTCGTGCACTATGATTCGACTCACATACCTGTATACGCAATACAGAATCAACCATGCGAATGTAAAACCTTTCACAAAACAAACGTTAAAAACGTAAAACACGTGGCACGAATAAAAAGTTTTTAAAAAGTTGAACGAAAATCACTAGTTAGTTAAATAGTTAGCTAGTAAGTTAGTTCACGAATTTAAAGGCGTCTATTCCAAATCACAACTAGCCCTTATTTTTTAACATTTTGCTTAATGCTAACGCTGTAGGTGTAGTACAGCTGAAACTAGAAAAAAAGAAGAAAACTTTACGCAATTTCCATTCAAATGGGCGGTCATAAACCAAGTATCCGTACCAGACAAACTAAGTAAACTACCACCGTTGTGGCCAATTAATTCGTTTCTCTGGTTTTAAAAGTACTTCTCGAAGTTCTTGATAAAATTTGCAGTAAACGTTTTTAATACAAGATAATGTTCATACGAACACGGAGTCTGTCCAATGCAGTATAGGTCCGTATAAATATAATCAGTGAGCTGTTTAGACTGTAGAAAAAAAATCAAAAAATTAATTTTAAATTGTACAGCAGCAATGTTCATGACATGCTTCGCTATTATTATAACTAAACAATAAATATTGTCAGTCACGAGAACATTTGATTCGTCACCAGCGCTTTACTATAAATGGTTTATCGTCACCATGCGTCTATCTTGCACCGTTGTGGAGATATGGCGCCTAAAAGATAATGGGGTTCCGACCTTGACTTTAAAGTCACGTGACGTTGTCGGTCACGTGACCATGCGACTCGCGGCGGGCGAATTCCTATGCGTGGTCCATTGTGACCATGCGTCCATCTGGCACCGCTGCGAAGACATCGCGCCTCAAAAATAATGGGGTCACGACCTTGACCTTTTGAGGTCACGTGACCATTCAACTCGCGGCGGGCGCCTTTTTATGGGTGGTCCATGGTCACCATGCGTCTATCTTGCACCGTTATGGAGATTACCACTGTCAAAAGTTGCCTGAAAATCTTCTTTCTGAAAATTGTCGTAGCCTACAAAAATCAAAACGCAGTGCCAAAAAAATTGATGGGCAGGCAAAATTTAAAATTTGAGCACCCATAATCTCTTTTATCAGAAAGTTGCCAGCGTCTTTCCGAATTCTGTCGAAAATTCGGAGTATACTATAGCCTACCAGTAGAGGTAATGTATAGCTCTTTATACGAAACACATTTTGAGGATACGAAGCATCACCTGCCATATGGGATCACACAGTGTTACCTGCCACCCGACACAGGTGAATGCATCCCACCATAAACCCAGCCAGACAAGCCGATGCTTGATTTACCTACCTCGGAGGAATGGAAGGCTGAGTTGACCTTGGTGCTGGTTTTATACCTGGATGGTTAACCTGTCCGCAGACAGTCACCCATCCAAATAGTAACCGCATGATAGAGACCCGACCGACAGTCGAACCCACTACATCGCACTCGTACGTCGGACACCTATACCGTTACGCCACTAAGCCACCTACTGCTACTACTACTACTACTGGTGCAACTTCTACAAACCACTTGGGATGTGAGCCGAGGTTGTAGTGCCACAGGCGGATAGCAGTCACCTCTCCTAGTGACGCGACGGTTCGAAGGACAAACATGTTCTCGTGACTTCGCTGAAGCACGGGAAACAGCGAGCAGCTCAGACAATGTGCCGCACTGTGTCCGTACTGACCTGAACATACGACAACTACTACAAAACCACCACAACTATTACAATTACTACAACATGTTTGATACTAGGCCTACTGACTGTGTCTTAAAACATCCCCGACATTTTCGGTTATAACTAGAGAAAGGATCAGCAGATTTTCATAATTTTCTGTACGAATATTCCTGACGCAACGTGCCATTAGATGACGGTTCAGTTAATACCTAATTCATCCAACGTCTGCTTAGACTGCACTACCAGGGAAAATTTGGACCAACCGAAATATGCGCTAAAATGAACAAAAAAACAGTTTCAGATACAGATCGAAATCGAGTGATCTGACTTTCTTCTTCTTCTTCTTGGGTGACATGGGAGGCAGTTCCCCTACTGTAAATACGCCCATGCACAGGGCCGATACAGGTAAACGTGCTCTGCCAAAACACCAGCCAGAGGCCAGTAGACCCAGTAGCCTATTCGATTTACCTACCACATAAGGATGGAAGGCTGAGTTGGCCTTGCTGTTTTATATACCGTGCTGGTTCGGCCGTCTGCAGACAGTCAGTCACTCAGTAGTAGCTGTAGTAGTAGTAGTAGTAGTATGAAGAGGCTGGCGACATACCATAGATGCTGAGGTAGACCTTTGATGTGGTGCCTGATCCAACGCGTGAACCCGTGAAGACAGTAACGAAGTAAACGTATCTAGCATTGTCTACGTTGTCAGCCAAGTCTATCGCCAAAGCCTTGCACCGCAACAGCACTAAAGTTAAAGGATAAAGATTAAAAGTGGTGTTATAGCTGTTCACGGAAAGCCCATCACAGAGCTACAGAACGTCACCTGCCGCGAGATCACATAGTGCTACCTGCCACTCGACACAGGTGACGCGCCCGCCTTATCCCCAGCCAGATAGGCCGGTAGACGATTTACCAAGGGATGGAAAGCTGAGTTGACCTAGGCGGTTGGTTACATTCCGAGATAGTTTACCTGCTCGCAGGCAGTCATGCACCCAAGTACTAACCCGGTCCGGTGTAGAGCAAATACAATACAAACACAGCGCTTTACTGCTACGCTACGCTACCAACCCACTACTACCAGTAGTACTAGTAGTAAGGTAATAGCAGGCAGGGGCTTGTGTCCCCCAAATCTGAAACCGCCATTGGGCTCAGTTACCCCTCCTTCCTTCCTTCCTTTCGTTGATTTTCCCTTCTTTTTTCTCCACTCACCTTCCCTATCCATTATCCCCCGACCCCCTTTCCTTTACTATTTTCTCCAGGTTTTCCTTCCTTTCCCCTTTCTCTTCTCTCTTGTCCGTTCCACCCTCCCTTTTTTTTCCGACTTTCCCCTTTCCAGGCGCCACAAACCCACAGTCCAGATAAAGAGTCTGGGGAAGCTCTGTGAGCTCCTCCCAGTCCCCCTGCAAGACCAAACAGAGCCCGGCCGCTGTCACGTCCTTGGCGGAGGTGGCTTGTGCGAGCTCAAGGACACTAGCAACCAACTTAGTAAAACAATAAACTCAAGACTTGTGGGGAAGTAATCCACAAATCTTTCTTTTTCATATATAAGCAAATACAATCAATAACAAACAAAAACCAAGCAAAATTAACAATAAAGCAGATTGAAAGTCCAAATATTAGCAGTTTGATCTTTTATATAAAAATACAAAAAAATAGCTAAAATATTATCAGGAAATAATACAGAAAAATTACAAAAAACCAATAATCAAACATAAAACACAGCACAGTCTCTACAATCTAAATACGCAGCTTAGACAAAATGTCAAATCTCAGGTAAAGTCATATAGTTTACAGACAACAACAAGGAACGTTCTTATAAAAATTCATTTTCGACAGTTTTTTAACAAACAAGCAAATAAACAATAAAATTCACAAAAAATACAATGGAAACTCAAAAATACACAATTTTGCAGTCAAATACAACGAAATTAACTCAGCACGGACAAAGCGCAGAAAAATAGAAACAACCAACTCAAGATACACGACTCTAAGGACTGCAGCCCTGATGACAGTTCCAGCGGCGACAGTTCAGCGTGTAAATTTATGGGGTGTTCACACGATCCAGCAAACTTCCAGCAAATGTATTCAAAATACACGTGCTAATGCTCTGCTTGGATGTCACGAGTCGCGGTCGTAACGGGAAGTCGGCGTATCAAAATTTGGGCTTAACTAAACAACTAGCCCACTTGCGAGCAGTTTACCCTTCTTGTCCTTCCTAATGGTCCAACAGAGCACGACGAAAAACATTATGAAGATTACTACTACTACTACTACTACTACTACTTACGAGCAGTGCGTCCTGCTTGTCCTTGCGGAGAGCCCAATACAGCAGAATCAGGAACAGTATAAATATGACGCCGACGAGGATAAGTCCGACTGGATTTTCCCAGAACTGGAGAAACATCGCGAGGCTCTTGGCGTAGTCGATTTTGTTCGGTCGCACGAAGAACCCGCCTGCATACGTACCGACTTCAGAGCAGATGCCCACCGAGTATTCCATCGTCGTCTGTGCGTCGTTGACCTACAAGATGCGGCAAAAAACAATATACAAAGTTTTTTTGCCATTTTCTGATCAACCGCTTAAAATTTTAACGCTACACTGTGTGCCAAGAAAAAAAATTCGCGACAGTATTGAGTGTAACTTGAACAAGATAATGTTCATACGAACACGGAGTCTGTCCAATGCATTTCGATAGTTCACAGTATATGTCCGTATAAATGTAATCAGTGAGTCGTTTAGACCGGTAGATAAAATCAAACAGTTTAATTTCAAATTGTACAGCAGCAATGATCCTTTCATCATTCTCTTATTATTTTAACTAAACAACAGACACTGTCAGTCACGAAACCATTCAATTCATCACTGGCGCTTTACTATAAAAGGTCCATCGTCACCATGCGTCTATCTTGCACCGTTATGGAGATATAGCGCCTCAAAAATAATGGGGTCTCGACTTTGATCTTTTGGGGTCACCTGACGTCATCGGTCACGTGACCATTCGACTCCAGGGGGCCGAGTTCCTATGGGTGGTCCATAGTGACCATGTGTCTATCTAACGCCATAACGGAGATATGGCGACTCAAAGATAATGGGGTCACGAGTTTGACCTTGTGGGGTCACGTGACGTCACGTAGAAGGCCTACTGTATATAACACGTGATCAGATGTGGGCTAAGCCTAGGCCTACATTTGAGCCAGGGGGCGAGGTTCCATCAGGCCTGCTTGATGTCTGCTCGATGTTTGCTCGATCGTGTAAACGGGGGTATTACTGGCAAAGTTCCCGCCTTACGGGTGGGTCACTCCACGGCAACTCAACCCCCCCCCCTCAGGCTGCCCGTGGGAGAAGGTGGGTGCAAGGTGAAGGCGCACGTACCTAGAGCCCAAAGAGTCCAAAGACTCAAACGACGCGGTCGTGGTCCGCGATCGTGTAACACAGAAAGCGGCAGAGGGGTATGACAAGCACGACAGACCAACCAACAAACAAACTTTCCGCGCAAGACTACCGCTACCACCACTACCACTACAACTAGTGCTACAACCTGGCAGGCGTTGGGATTCCATTTCGAATTTTTCTCGTCCCAGTGTCTGAACAGCGTCTCAGACGTAAGTACGCCGACTGTCATTGGTTTATTGTCTGCGTTCACCGACTGTATGAGTAGAGTGTTGAGTTTACTGTCCAATCTGTCGGCCGTCAGCGACACGCGGTGCAGGGGCTGCTGTGTACGATCACTGCACCGCACACAGATACACACAGTTGTAGTGTAGTAGTACTAGTAGTAGTATGTTTGAAATTCAAGGTCGTTCAAAGTCATCGATGTTGGCACCCCCGGAAAGCCCGTCAGCACTGCTTGTTATAATAAGCAGCAAATCTGTGATTACCTGCAGCCTTTTTATGCCAAAATAATGACTTTTTAGAAAGGTACCCTTCTTTGACGCTCTAGTAGGAGCGGAGTCTCTTCACCCAGCGGCACGAAATTTTGTCACATAAAAATAGTCTTTGTGGCAACCCAAAGTGAAGACTTCGTGATCGTAGTTTGCACAGTTTTGATACAATCGCAAAGTGTGACGAACAAAGTTTATAGACAGACACACAAACGTCACTACGATAGCTAAGACGCACTTAGCACTATGCGCTGTCGTGCATAAAAAGTCTTGATTTTAATGTTGGGAGAAAAATCCTCCACAAAGTTTCAAGACGTTTGCTAGTAACAATTACTGTTAAATATTTTTCACAACAATTAACCAGTTAAAAAGTCAACGTTCTAGACTTGGAAGTTTGCTTCCGTGGAACGGACAGACGGACGGACGGGCACGACCCGTAATGTGGCCGCCTGTTAGCACAACTTATAGTGGTGTAATCAATTGGGTAACGCGGGAGAACGTCGCTTTCCCAAACATTTTCGGAAGGAAATGCTGTTTCCCCAAATAATATCCGGACAAGGGGAAACTGTGATACAGCAGCGTTCCCAAGAGGCCTGCAAAAAAATAAAAAGTTAAAGAGCTCTTAAAGTAAAGTAAAAAAAATTGCCCCTCTTTTTGAACGTCTAAAACAAAAAAAACACAAAACTTGGTGTGACCAGATAAGGTTTCTGTGAAGCAAAAATGCCCTAAAATATTTTTTCGGCCGGGATTCAGTTTTGAACCTTGCTGGGGGAGCTTACTGTGTTCCTTAGACTCCTTAAGTTAACTAGATTAAAAAGGAGCGACTTTTAAAAAAAGCGAAAAAAAAGATAATTTTTCCTGATTAAAACAATCACTACTGCACTGATGATAGCGAAACGATTAAGTACCTGAAGTTATAGAACCAGACTGGTGCAAAACGTTGGAGCTCTTGGCGTTCAACCGCGCGTAATGCGTCACTACTGTTACCATGGAACAGTGTTATGTTGACGAAACCTTTGAATATGAACCGCGGAGACCTGCGTACACAGTCAACACTAAACATACAACCTATATACACGCTCATATAGGTCTACACGGCGGCACCTAAATACACAGGTTCAGATACACGGTGCGCTTGATCTGCTTTCCCTAGGTAGTGCAGAAGCATACATTGCAGTTGTAGTGGTGGCTTTCTTTTCGAGAACTGGTGGAGAACAGTTTCCGAGGACCCCAGCTAATCGTTGCCGATTGCTCGTTCTGCATAAAGCATGATGACGATGATGATGACGAAGGACGAATTAACTTTAGCGTGGCGTTAAGTCCTAAGACTACAAGGACACGTAACAATAAGCCTAAACAGTGAAGTCACGTAATACACTGTGTCTCAAAAAACATCCCCGACATTTTTGACTGTAACTTGAAAACCAATTATCAGATTTTGATAATTTTTGGTAAGAATATTCCTGACCACATTCAGCCGTTACTGCGGGGTATAAAGCCGACATGAGTCGCCAACTGAAAACAGCAAAAATGATTTTAGAGCTAAATTATCGTGCGTCGAATTCCAAAGTGATCATCGGCCGATTCAGTTGCTTTATACACGCCTTAATAATTGACGCTGTTGAATATAACTACGACGAATAAAATACAACTGCGCCTCGTAGCTAAAACTGAGAACTGGCATCTGAACACAATACTGAGAAACAACATGCAAAATGTGTTTAAATAAAAACACAGATGTATAAAAGATTTTTTTGCACAATTTAAGAGCGAATAGCTTTCTCCTTTAAATCTGACGGTATATGTGATAAAAGCGTCTACACGGTATGAACCTGGAAGAAATGGTTCAATTACCGGTAACGGAAGATCCGAATTTTTTTGTTCAGGGGGATTTGATACAATTTAAAAGCAAAGTTGCATGCAAAAACTAATAACATTCATTGACCTTGAAAATGTTACAAACATATTGAAGCATATTGCAAACATGTTCAACATGTTTCAAACATGCTCATACACGTTTATATATGTTCAAACATGTTTAAACTTGTTCCAGACATGTTCATACATGTACGATCTTCCTGCTTTTGAGCCTACATGCGTTTCTGCAGACCCACAACATTCCAGAATCGCTTAGCCCCGATCCCAGTGCTGGAGCTTAAACGAAAAAACTAGAAAAGCAGTCGTAGCCCGCACACCTTCGACAAGGGCTTGTCAGATTGTAATGTAGATTTCACCTACGCGTTTCCAACTATAGCTGCATTTTCCACAGTGACCTAGTTCTACGTGACCTAAAAAACCGTGATTGGATAGGCCTACACTGCCACTTTGCAGCAGTTCCGCTTATGCCCCGTTTAACGCAATGGTAACGAAAATTTCAAAGTGATCCAGAATCCAGGATTCCTGCCAGATTGCCCCCAAAATTGAATCACCTGTAGCTTTTGCCATGCCCGACATACCCTCAAAATTTCAGAAAGATCCGTCCATAACTTTTTGAGTTATCTTGCTAACACACACACAGACAGACAGACAGACAGACAAACAAACAAAAAACCGGCAAAAACATAACCTCCTTGGCGGAGGTAAAAATGAAAAAGAAAGGGACTGAAACAAAAAATTGTTCTGTGTCTCAGAAAAAAATGCCTCAAAGGTGATTGTAATGTGCACTTTTCTGGGCAACAAAATGCAGGGTTAATTATGCGGATAGTGCTGCTACTACTAATCAATTATGTGGTATTCGAATACTGCCAGTAAACTCGAGTCGGATTCGGGTTTTTATTTTTCGTGACTTGGACTCGGACCCTAACTAAAAGAATTCAACTACATCATTGCCACTACTACTACTACTAATACGTACGCGATTGCATGTTTTCTGAGATTTTTAAATCGGTCAAAATCCTCTGGACTCATCTTGCCGACGTAGATATACAGCAGTACAATGCTAGCCGGGTTGACGCGCTTGACACTGATTACGGCCGTATGGTTATTTTTGTCGTTTAGCGTGGCGTTTGCAAAGCTCTTAGGATCCATCTTAAGTCGTGTAGGCACGGCTACGGCTAGACCTTTGGCAACACTGCTGGACGGAATTGCCTTGTCCTTGTAATTCATTGACAACCTGCCCACAACACTACTGCTACTACTACTACTACTGCTGCTGCTGCTGCTGTCTAGGCTGTCCAAAAACTGTCAGCAAGTTGTTTGTGGGCAATTTTTTTTTATCAAAAATGCCAAATCTATGACTGATAACCTCAGTCCCAATTTGAAAAAAAACATCAGAAGCAAAATTATATTTGTGAGCATACTGCTGGAAATAATTTCCCCTGTTTGTGACAAAATTTTCTTCAGGAATGTGTAGGTTTTGTCGAAAAGTGCAACTTTTTTCTTCGCCTACTTTTTTAACGCACGACGCCGCTCCCTGACGACGGCACTAACCTTAACCATAACCCTATTATGTTACTAGTTACCGTCCTGTTTAATATTTTCCAATTCTTGCACGCCTAGCATTAAATAAACTTTTTGATGGTATGTTACTTATCTTATTTTTTTTTGTTCTAATTGTGGACGTGCTAAAGCCCAAATTCCATTACGCCGACTTTTGCCGAAACTTCCCGGACTTTGTCACCGACTGTCCCCTAGTCTTGTCACGGACTAGATTTCATTAGAGCGACACAAACGGATTTATCGCAGACTTTGGCGCAAAGTCGGCGTAATGGAATTTCAGCTTAACCTGACGACGGCCGAGTTGATCTCGCTGGTGTCGGTGGTGTCGTTGGCCGCTCTCTTTCTACGACTCTTGTAGTCGGCCCAGTCGTACGGGTTCTTCTCGAACGTCACCATCTGCAAAAAGCAGTCACACGACTGGGTGTTTATATGCAAAAATTCGACAGTCGGAAGACGTACACTGTTCAAAAAAACAGAAATATGACGTCAGCATGACGTCACCGGTGGCAAAAAAATACCACACTTTTTTTTCGAAGAAATACTTGATTTTTCCTATACATTCCCTAAAAATTTTGTGGAAATCTAAGCATTTTCCACGGTAATATAAAAGAAAACGTCAGCCGGTATTTTTTTCTGAACGCAGCGTAAACTGCAACATACATTTTCACTAACTCTGGCCCTCACTTTAACCCTAACTTTACTTTAAGTTGAAAGTGAATGTGCAGATTAAGTCAACGTCCGAACAAATGTATAAGAAAAAACCGCAAAACTTTCGAACTATCGATCAACCTTCCGATTATTGAGCTGACCCTAGTTCACACGGCGTTAGCATAGCTTGTCAATAACGTCATGAGCTGGGGAGGAATTATGGAGCCCCCAAAATTTTGGCTGTCGTAAAATCTTTGTCTTGTCGGGAAATCTGCGTTTAAAAGGTGTAAAATTTGAGTCTAAATACCCCTATCCATTTGTAAAAAAATAGAATCAAAGTTAAAATTTTAAACACCCACAATGTCTTCTGTCGAAAATTTGCAGCTCTCGGTCGCAATTCCGTCAGAAATTTGCAGTGTTTTTTTGAAAAATTGCACACCTTTTTGCCCCGCTTACTTTTTTAACCAACATAACGCCGATGCAGCTTGAAGACATGCGGATGCCACCAGGATGTAACGCCAAGGCCAAGGCAAAGACACAATTTAAGGCCAAGGACTTGTCAAAGACAAGGCCAAAGGTAAGAACTCGACATTTGTTCTCAAAAACACTCTAAGCTCAAGAAGATTTTGCATGGACAGCTCGGTCTATTTTGGGCGTTTTGAGCCAGCTAGGGTTAGACTCAAGTAAGCTAGGTTTGGTAACAGCCAGCAGCTTTTACAACTAATACTACTGCTGCTATTAGGCTACTACGACTAGTCATGGATGCCTCAAATTAAGAAGTCCACGGATTAGTGCAATGTGTACTCGTGTCTGAAAGATGTCGGTCTCGCCGTGCTCGATGAACTTGAACACGTCAGGACTGATGTAGACGACGGAGTCGGACTTGGCGCTGTCCGACTGTTGCGTGATCACCGTCGTTCTGTTGCCCTGGCGCGGCTCCATCGTACGCACTGACGCCGTCAGACTGCAATCAGCAGCATTATCGTCATCACAGTTTTAACAAACTTTAGAAAAATAAATTTTCTTAAAATTTGCAAACATGAATAAAGAAAAGTTACCCCATTTTACTTGTTTTGACATACTGACATTGACTGATACAGGCTGCTGGGAGATGTGGTGAATATAAAATACTATTATTTCATCGGTAGCACTTTAATTCTTGTAATAAATATTTTCATTTACTGCTACTTTCATACTTTAACGTATTTTAAATAAACAAAAAAACGTTGGAGAAACAAAAAAGCGCTTGCAAAATTTTATTGCAACTGTGATCATCATTACGCGCGACAGCACGTAGTGCTTGGTGCGCACTAGCTATTGCAATTCCAACTGTTTGTCTGTCTGTCTGTCTGTCAGTCACAACCCGGTACCGATTCAAGCCCAGTTTACATAGAAACTCCGAGTTTACACCGTATAATAGCGCAAAGTCTCCAATCTCCTGTGACAAAATTTCGTGTGACTGGGTGAAGGGATTTCACTCAAACAATAGCGTCAAAGAGGAACACCCCTAAAAGACGTTATTCTACCGTTATTGCTCGCTTAGCGTAAAAACGGTTACGGATAAGCACAGACTTGCTGCTTTATGCAACAAGCACTGCTGGCGAGCTTTCTTGGGCTACCAGCATAGATGACTTTGAACGACCGGAAATACCAAAAATGGCGGGTTATGCTTACAGGCCTTGTGAATTAGAAAGGACTTTACGTTTAAAGACAGGCAAGAAGTTATTTCAGTGTTTTGGTGGTCGAACCTGTCAGTGACAATTCGTGTCTCCTCATTGAGGTGAGTTGACTTGAGTAGCGCGTTGCTCACTGCGTCGACCGCCTTCATCAGAGACCCCACAACACCCTGCTTCTGTAACGCAACGAAACGCAATGAGCAACTATAGACGGTCTGGCCTTGCGCAAGACAAAATCTGTCCGCGATAGCCGCCGTGGCATGCTGCGATATTTATAGCAACGATGTCAGCGTTGGCCAATGGCTATCAACCTAGCAGCATGGTCCTATCTCGCGATGATAAAGTATCGGAAAATCTATACCTGTGACCTTAACCTTTGACCTATGACCTTCAGATTCAATAGATTTCCTGCGGTTGTAAAGACAAAGGCACACGCAAAATTGTATCAAGCTAAGTGCAGCCGTTCACGAGTTGTCGCGCTAACACAGAAAAAAAACATAAAAACTTAGCGATGATGCTGAAACAATACTGTTGTAGGTCTCTGCCTCAATGCATCTGTAATGTTAAAACCGTTCTAGGAAAAATAAAAAAAAACGTAAAAAAACGTGGCAAGAATAAAAAAAACGTTTAAAAACGTTGACTAAAAAACGTTGGCCATAATGTATTCAACTTCTTGCCTAATGCCTAATGCTTTAAGCGCAATATATCTGGAATAATAGTTTACATAAAAAGAACTTGATTTAATTTTAATTCAGCTGTGTGGTCGTAAGACGACAGCAATTAACTAACTAAATATGCTAGTTAAAAAAAGTTTTGTTTAGTATATTTGAACTAACTAAGTAAACTACATACTTATGACCTATTAATTCGTTTCTGTAATCCCAAAAGTGCTTCACGAAGCTTTTGATGGAATTTTCAATGCAATTTTTTAAAATAAAAAAAAACGTTGAGCAAGATAAAAAAAACGTTAAAAACGTAAAAACGTGGCAAGAATAAAAAACGTAAAATTAGTGCTAGCATTAACGTTAACAAGCATAATTCGGGTGCTGGTGAATTAGTGGACAAGTACTTCTTTCTGCTTGTCTTTCTGCCTGCGTGAGACAAAAAAAAACAGACAAGGACAGACGCACACAAACAGACACTAAGAAAGGGAAGGAGAGAGAGAGAGAGAGAGGGAAAGAGAAGGGGAGGGGAAAAAAGTGAGAGCGGTACCTTGTCGGTAGCCTGTGGTCCATACTGGTCATCAGAAGAACGCATCACATCAGATACAGACGACAGCAACACACTGTCAACAACAACAACAACAACAACAACAACTAGGGTCTACTACTACTACTACTACTACCATTGATGGGTAATCAAATAATTAAAAAATAACAAATGGGTATTGTATGTTTTTTGCGATTTTAGGCCGCGGCGCATATTTCAACAGTGAATTGTACCACAATTACTACAAACAGAGCAAGAGAACCTGCGTATAAATTTTTTTTAGCATAGTACGCAGATTTCAACCGTCTGAATTTCGACGATGCGCTGTACAAATTGACACCTTTAATCTTTTTTTAACTTTCAAGAAGTCCTCCGTACGGAGGCCTCAAATTTGAGTATTTTATTTCTATTATTTATTTATTGCACGTTGTATACTGATTGCCCAGATGGCAGCACCGATGATGTCGCGCGTCACGTAAGCTTTGCTGAAATTACTTGTTTCTGGCAACTATTCAACAGTAGCTTATTCAGAGACTCCCCCCGTTGTCTGCGCTCCCTTTGGTACTCACGTGTAGCTGTTAACCGTCTTTTCGAAGCGCACTTCTTCCGTCAGATCGGACACACTTTTCTCCATGTTGTCGACGATCTTGCTCATGTCGACGGTCTTAACGAACGTCAGGGGATCGATGTCTTTGATGTTTGAACTCAGCGTCTTGACCGCTGTCACCGACTGCTGCATCACTTCCACGGATTGGATGTCAGTCGCCTCGGGAGAGGAAGGAGCCGACTGCGTCAGTTTGGCCACCGCGTCCAGCATGTGCATCTTTTTCTACAACCAAACACCTTAGACGTAATAAACGTTTTTTTCACGTTTTTAAAAATTTTTAACACGTTGTTTACGTTTTTAACGTTTTTTTGATTTGCTAAACGTGTAAAATTTTTTTAACGTTTACTTAAATCTGATAATTTCTCCAATCGATCGTCGAGAAGGATTTTCAAAGCAACTGAAACAAATTAAAAGCCCTAGCGCCGTAGTATACTTACTCAGTACAATGATATTTGGTCTTGTCACCACGTGGCTGAATTAAAATTAAATAAAAATTCTTTTTATTTCTTTAGTTCTACCTATAATGCACATACAGCATTCGGTTTCATGCAAAAAGTTAAACAAATTACCGCATAACGTTTTTATCAACGTTTTGAACGTTTTTTTTTATTTCTGTCACTTTTTTGACGTTTTTAACGTATTTTAATTTTTTTCCGAGAACGTTTTTACATCTATGTCAAATACGTTCTAGTAGCTAGTAGTGGCAGCAGCAGCCGCCGCACACCGTCACACGTGACGCGTGAAAACTGCAAATTCCAAACTAATATCCCGTTTACACGATCGAGCAAACATCGAGCGGACATCGAGCAAACATCAAGCAGGCCTGATGGAACCCCGCCCCGCGATTCTATACGCCCGCACCCGGTATTTTCCACCTACTGATAGGCAGGGTTTTTGGCAGCCCGTCGTCATACGATATCAACCCGTTGCTAGGCTATATTAAACGGCGGTCCGCAAGCGACGTATCGGAGATGATATAAGCCTACGTCAATTAAATTTTCCCAAAATGGGAAGAATGTTTCAGCTACTAATGTTGCACATTTAGACAAAAATTGTCGGACAAAAAGATTATCTGTAACAATTTTCTGACAGCCTAAAATTTAAGGGCAACAAAATTGCCCCGATTCCCTTCCGTCTTTCCGATCACGACGTCACTGTACAACCCGTTTTGTTGAGTCTTTGCTGTATAGAAAGAGTGTCTATACGAACGGCTGTATCAAAGAAGTGTTTATGCGTACGGCCTGTCGATGTTTCCTGGTCAGTCTCTGCTGTAATGGAAGCAGTGCGGGCCCGCGTCGACAGCCACAGCGGGACCCAAAGAAACATTCTCGCGGGGCCTCTCTGGAGAGAAAATTTTTGAACTTTTCTTTTTAAAATGGCGAATCCTGGTGTACTATTTATTTTTGAGTGACGGCGGGGCCCCCAAACGTCAAGAGACCTGGGGTAACATACCCCCTCCTACCCCACCCTCTCGACGGGCCTGAAGCAGTGTCTATACGTACAGCTTGTTGCTGTATTAAAGAGATGTCTATACTTACGACACAGCGTCTATACGTACGGCCTGTCGCTGTTTCCTTGTGAGTGTCCGCTGAATGGAAGGTGTATTAGCGACGGCGGCCACTTGGTTGACATAGCGTGCTATGTGTTCCGGGTCATTCGTCTGCACTAATCCGTCGAGCTTATCCATAAACTGATTCATGTCCTTCTTGGTGTACATCGCCTCGTCCACCTAACAACACAGCATCCTAGTAGCAATAGTAGTGTGATCAGGGCTAGAAAAAACATAGGTTAAAAAACTTTTTTTAGAATTTAGGTTTAAAAAAATTTAACAGGTTTTTTTCTAGTTTTTTTTCTGGTTTAATGTCAAATGGACACCTTACACAAAACTGCAACCAAAAAACATCTTCTACACCTTGTCCGTCACATAATCACACTGTTTTTTGACTAACGTCATACCAACGACTAAAATACAAAGTAAAATATGATATGAAATAATTTTCACAACAAACAAAAACCCAAAAAACTTAAAACAAGACTTTTGAGATTTGTAAGGGTTTTTTAAAAACCTAGGTTTTTTCGAATCAGTTTTTTAGCCCTTAGTGTAATAAACGTCGTCGTCATTAACATTATTAAGTTCACAAAATGCTTAGAGAAAATAGTGGTATTGTGTTATAAATCAAGTCCAAATAACAGAAAGACTAATGGCGCGTAATATAGTTTTTTATTGGTTTTTAGCAACCATAAAACATTTGACCTTCACTGACCTGCAAATGCAATTTAATGTTAAAATTCATTTTTATCGTCAGTTGGACTAATTTTTTTTGGCTTCGCTTTCGGAGATATCTGTGTAAAAACGAATGAAAATACTCCTACGCTGTCAGCATGAAAAACGTTCGCTAAAAAGCGTATAGTTTACGGCAGTATGATTTATGCAAATATTCGCTATGGTTCTCGAGCAAGGATAGAAAAAAATTAATAGCACAGTCGTTGAAAGCGACTAATTTTTCATGCCATCAGTTGCCTTTTTTCCGCGCCTTTACAAATTTGGCCAGTGTTGTCGCAAAAGCTTAGGACAATATTAGTTAGCATAAACTCTAATTTTCGTCGCTGTCGCGCGTGTCAGCAGCATTAGCTCAAATTTCTTGTTTCCAACTTAAAAGTCGGTACGGTACAGAGAAACATAGCACTACGATTACTGCTGCTGCAACTATAGTACCGGTACTCGGTGGCTTTGTAGTGTAACGGTGGGACGATGGACTTGCAACTCGCGAGCGTGTTGCTATCAAGTGGTGACTAGCTTGATGAGTGACACCCCGCTTACACGATCGAGCAAACATCGAGCAAACATCAACCAGGCCTGATGGAACCCCGCCCCCTGGCTCAAATGTAAGCCTAGGCTTAGGCCACAGCTGATCACGTGTTATATAGGCCTTCCAATTACTATTCGCCCGCCCTCTTAATTAGCATACTAATTACCATAGCTCGTCGTCGAGCTAGCTAAATGAATGCTAGCAAACATCAAGCAGACGTCGAGCAATTAGCACGTGTATTTGAATACATTTGCTCGACGTTTGCTCGATGTTTGCTCGATCGTGTAAACGGGGTATGACTATCTACGGACGGACAAGTAGACCATCGCGATAACCAATCAACACCAAAGTCAACTTGGCCTTGCATCCCTTCGGGATAGGTAAATTGAGTAGGCCTGCCGCCCTATCTAACTGGGGTTGAGGGCCCTGAGGCGAAGCGCGTTCACCAATGTGTGATGCTCTGGGGCTTTGAGATAAGTTTCCCGTAAAAAAGCTATACCCTCTAAACATTAAAAAATACGAGTACAAATAGTACTGACTCTGATAACGATGGTGGCGGGAGCTTTGGCAAGGTATTTGTCAATGCATTCAATGGTAACGCACAGCTTATAGCCGGCGTCTTTGTCGCCCGGCGGTAGCATTACGTCGTAGATGGACGAACTGCTGCCGTGATAGAGAATTGTCTCGTCTGGTCGCACCTCATTTTCTGTATACACCACATGATATGACCGACGGCGATAAACTAGGTAGACGCCGGTAAAAGCGTTCAGTGACGCTGGAGCAGTAAAATTAAAGGCGCGTAACTGAACTGAACTGACACGGTTTAGTTTTTGACGAACTGACCAACAAACAAGCAGTAACGCATTAGGCCTACAGTAAACACCGTCTAACGACGTAACCAATGACCAGTGGGCTCGCTCTGCCCACACATTAGTTAGTTCGTTAAAAACCAAACTGAGTTTGTTCAGTTCAGTTCAGTTACACTTTATCAGCGCGGTCCGACATATTTCAGCAACATCGCCAAATTTAGCAGTGAAAAATCAGGACACCGTCAGCTCCGTTCCCATAAAACAAGTGATGTTAAACTACTACTATTACTACTATTACTACAATGACGTACTGATGGCGGAACAACTTCCGGCAGAGAAACGGTAGCTCAGAGGTCTGTCACGGTCCTGGAAACCTTCGCACGTGATGTTGAACGCAGTCGTGTATGCGTAGCCGTGCAATGGCAAAATGTTGCAGGAGCCTTTTTTCGGCACGTCGTTCGTTGTGAACTTGTACGAACTTTGCGTGAACAGCGCATCGTTTGGGCTGTAGACTGTGCAACAACAACAACAACAACAACTACTACTACTACTACTTTTATTATACTACAGAAATATTACTACTACAACTATGACGCTCTCTCTATTAAAATCTAGGCTAAAAAGTCACCGGTGCTCTAATATTGCTAATAAGCCTACAAGTATACACGTACAGTAACTACCGGTAACTTGCCTGTTCTGCCAGCACCTCTGAATTAAGTTACGGTACTACGGCCGTATGGCGCTCTACAGGGGATCAGATTAAGCCTGCCGGTAAATTCTGTTGCTATGAGAGTGTAACGGTTTGACACCTGTCGAGGCTGTCGTGTGTTGCTGCTGATCGCCTGGTGTTTATTGAGAGCTTGCTGTTTTTCAACGTGTCACTGGAAACAATCAGCTCGTGCTTAACTTCTCAGCCGTAGATCTTTAATCATTAATAGGGTGTTTACAGTGTTTGCTAGACGTTTGCTGGATCGTGTAAACACCCCAAACTATCTGCCACTGGCCACTATGCAATCGCGCACCCGATTGACTTAGCTGCTGTCCCGTCATGGACCGTCATGTGCCGCCATATCTCATGTTTCAGTCACACCGCTCTAATGTTCTATTATCATTATTAGGCCTACTAACACTACTATCCAGTATATAGTACATGTACTATTGGAAATACTGCCGACTGGAAGAATGCGTTCGTATGTGTCTGTGGTAGTCGAAACAAAAGAAAACGTTTTACTACTATTAGGCCTAGAACTAGTCCCTGGAACTGCCGCCGGCGCCGTTCGCCGCCACCGCCGCTGTTAAGTTAGCAGTCTTAGACCGCTGAGGTTCCTCGCCGCCGCCGCCAATAAGCTAGCGGCTTTAGCGGTTTAGCGCGACAAAATAAAATCGTCGCCTGCTTAAAACTCACTGCTTCCAGCAGGCCTACTGCTCTCCCTAGCGGCTAAGCCAAGTGCCTCAGATTCGGCCACTGGCTGACATTGTGCAATTTAAATATGCACCTACTTACTTACTTACAAACAATGACTGTGTTGTGCTCACTGCTGCAAGCGAAGCCGCCAGCGAGAGGGCGCGTGTCCTCGTCAGTCGTCACAGTTCCAGTGGTGACAATCAGTAAGTGAATATTGATAAGCATAACTAAAAACCAAGTTATTAATGTAACTCTATGGGAAAACGGTAGTTTATCGTATATCGATACAAATTGCGTAAAGGTTCTTGATTTGGGTGAATTAGGTCTCAAAAATTATGTTACTACCAGTAACAATTAAAACGTGTTAGCTTTCTAGACCGTTAAGTCAGCCGTTAAGGCTTCAGACCAGCTATTAAGGCCTTAGCAAACGGTTCTGCGGACCAGCTAGTACTACCGACCGGACAGCACCAGTTCGTAATTTTCGGCGTTGGTAGAAGCGAAGACGTATCGGTTGATGTTAATGACCGGATCTCGTAGTCCGATCAAAGTGTCCCGGGGCAGCAGCTGACTCACTGACTGACGCTCATTGGACGGCGCCAGGCGCCACGTGTACGACATGTTGTGACACACCTGCAGCAAGCCATGGAAGTAAATAAGTGACAGGGGCAGCTCGATAGACCGATGCTTCAATCCACATTCCAAAAGTTAAACTTAAACTTACTTGATCTTAACCACCATCTTGACTAGCCAGGCATTATAATTGCATAGGCAAATAAAGCTACTAAATCACAAGTGAAAAAACTATACAGACTAAAAATAACAAGTAATTTGAGCAAAGCTCACGTGACGCGCGATAGCAGCAATCCTGCTACTTTGGCAATCAACATACAGCAATAAATAATGCGTCACGAATGAGTACTTAAATTTAAAACCTCCATACGGAAGACTCTTTTAATTTAAAAGATTGAAAAATGTTAAAAATGTACGTTTTATACTGAAAATTTCATACGCAGTTTGTCCACATCTAACTCTAGCCATTTTGGCGCAATTCACTCATAAAATGTGCGTCGCAGCCCAAATTCGCCGAAAATTTATTAAAAACTTCTATTTTGAGGGTTCAAGGTCATTCAAGGTCATCGATGTTGACACCCCTAAGAAGCACGTCACTGGTGCTTGTTATGATGATAAGCAGGATGTCTGTGAATATCTGTAAATGTTTTTTATGCTAGACGAGCCAATATCAGTAAAATAACCACTTTTTAGAGGGGTGCCCCTATTTGACGCTGTCGTGCGCAGGCGTCTGTGAACCTAGGAGATCGGCAGTTAGACTGCTAAAATCTGCGTTTAATGCTGAAACTTTCACACGTAAGTTGTCTTGGTCTATCTTCAGGCATTTCGTCGCAATTTACTTTTGAAATGTGCGCTGCAGCCAAAAATTGCAAAAAATCACTAAAACCCCTTTTTGGGGGTTCAAGGTCGTTCAAGGTCATCGATGTTGATAAATCAAAAAAGCCTGTCATCAGTGCTTGTTATGATATGCAGCATGTCTGTACCTATCTGCAACCGTTTTCACACCATACGCGCAATAACGGCAAAATACATAACGTCTTTTCAGGGGGTACACCTCTTTGACGCCCGCGTCCGAGGGAAACCGCCGCACCCAGGGGCACGAAATTTTGTCACGAAAAACTAGAGTCCTTGGGGCAGCCCACAGTAAAAAATTCGTAATCCTAGCTTGCATCGTTTTGATACAGCTTACGAGTGTGACAGACGGACAGACGGACAGACGCCCAGACCATGGCTAAGACGCGCAAAGCATTCTGCTATCGCGCGTAAAAAGTGTGAAAAATGCAGTGCCCCATGTTTATGGCATATTTTCCCTTACTCTGACTACTAAGTACTGCGAAGCGCCATTGGCAATAACAAAAATTACAACACAGCAGATTGCAAAAACGCAGGCTAATACAATCAAAAAACCAAAGAAAAGTTACCTTACACTGGGCCGAAAGCACCAGCCGGTACGAGGGGTTCACGCGATGACCGCAGTTTGCCATGCACTTTATGAAGATTTGCAGCACTGGCGAAGGACTTAGCTACAACAAAATAGTAGTAGTAGTAGTAGTATACTCGTACTTCAGAGATTTGTTTGAAGCCAGCATTTTCAAGGCCAAGGAGGCCAAGGCAGGGTGGCCATAAAGTACATGTATATAGAAAAAATTATCTGAGTTTTCCAACCATTTCTAAAGCCAAAAACTTATTTTTCCATAAGTTCTCGCAACAAAAAGTAATTGTAAAACACGTAGTCTAATGGAATATACTGTAAGCTTCTCCGGCGGTGTCGTAGATGTATTTTAGAGCATTTTGCACCCCGGAAACCGTGTTTAATGACACTATTTTGTTTGTTATAATTTTTCCCGAGGTTGCACAGAATTCCCGAGGAGTCCTTGACTTTTCCAAATTCAGAAAACAAACACCAAGCTCAACCCAGCCTTCCGTCTCTCAGGGGTAGGAGATTTATCGACAATTTGTCGACAACCCAAAAATTGCCCCACCCACCGAGCCACGTACGACGTTGGTGGCAGTAAGTAATGAACGATAAAATATGGGTGCAATATTTCTCACCTGGACCGCTTGAAAAGCTTCGCTTTTTTTCTTTATTTTGGGATTCGTCGCCGTCACCTGACAGAACACAGCAGTCGTGGAGGCAGTTAACTCGTCTACACCGACATTCAAAAAAGCGAGAAAAAAACAGAATCCAGGCAGAATCATGAGGCCCACAACAATGAAACTTTGAGGTGTATTGAAAGTCATAAGCCAGTTTTCACCGTCTACACAGATGGATCAGCCAGCGATGGCAGCCTCAATAGTGGGTGGAGCAACAATGGTGGTAACTTCAAGACCTGCCGACTCTTCAACAATCGTTGACGTCTGAAAGAGAAGAGAAAGCTACTTCAGGAGACTCGTCGAAGTCGAAAATTGTCTAAAAACTTAGTAGGCCTAGTTTGAGCAAAATATTTGGGTGCACAAAAATCCAAATAAACGTATAGAAGTAACGCAATTGAGTTTCGTAAATTACGTGAATTAGGAAATAACGAACTGGACATCAATCGCACGTATACACGGTGTTTCATAAAAAGCGCCTTTTTCTTTCTTTCACAATTCACTCGAATGATAATCAATTTACACGAATTTTTCTTAGGTTTTCAGCACAACCTGCTTACGACATGGTTGACGCCTGATTTCCTGCCCTCATGCTGCTTAGTGCCGATACGATAAACTTTTTCCATTAGTGAACCAGATAAAGTTCTCCATCAAAGCAGAGCAGCAGTTCAGCAACTGTCAGCACCGGTTGCAGCAAGACTATGTTTGTACTCACGGCATAATTATTATGACGTCAACATTACATTAGCTCAACGCTAGCTCATGCCAATCAGCTGCCTCTTCCAAGATTGTAAAGCGCTTCTGATCTTAAGTCTGTCTCACGTGTAAAAACTGGACATGAGGTAATGCTACTAGCTACGGTCGATATTGTAGGAACTCGGACTGAACTGCTGCTAAAGGGAAGTGGGCGCTGTCGTAAATAATACGAATGTTTGTCAGACATGTTGCAATGCTATGGGCCTTAACTGTTCGCTATCTGACGGGTAAAACTTCTTATTTTAGCCCTCGGGAATTGAGTACTGGGGGCTGAAAAAAATAAGTAAATACTCAGCGGCGGCGGCGTGGGTTAAAATAGTTGCCGGAGCAGAAAGTTGCAATTTTCCGACAGACCCTACAAATTTTTGACAGAATTTCGACAGACACTGCAAATTTCAGACAAAAGATATTACGAAAGGTCAGAATTTCAACAGTACCTCTAGAGTTCTTCAAAATGGGGGTTTTTCAGCACTTCAAATTTTGCATCTATAAACAAAAATTTTCCGATAGGAAAAAAATTTAAACAGCCCTCAATATAAGGACTTGCCCCTGTTTTCCCTCTCCCTGTTACGACGCCACTTGTAGCAGTCGTACCGAGAAGTTGAAGATGTGTTCATGGCGCGGTTGCACGAACTGATCGGCCTGGAAGCTGAGTTTAGCACCTGTACCCGACAACTTGGTACTTCCGCCAATACACGGCCCACCGGACTCTACACGACAACTACTACTACTACTATAGTACTACGAGGCCTATTATTACTACTACTACTACTAACAGCCACAGCTGTTGCTTGGGAAATGGACATCCGCCCGCACGGACATCCGCCTATATCAACACGTATTGTATAAACACGACGAGTCTTATCTCCAGCAGAATAATGATTCAGAATGAGCACTTCTAAGAAGTAAACTCTGTCCAAAAGTCACTCGACGGCGTTCAGTCAAATTCTAAGGCAACTGAACAGTGCGTAGGTCTAGACACTGTAGAATCCCATATGGCAGGTGACGCTCCGTAGCTCTGAAATGGCTTCCATTAAGTGCTATAACACCACCTTGAATACTGTGCGCATTACGACACTACGTTACCGCGGCGTCGTAAGTTGAACAAGTAATTCGAGCAAAGCTCACGTGACGCGCAACAGCAAATAATTAGGGCTAGGCCTAACGTTTTTATCAATCATTTTTAAAGGTTCTATATTCCTGCTGCGTTTTCTTGTTTTTAGAGTTTTTTTTCTAAAACGCTTAGTGCATATACGAGTTTGGTAATCAGGCAGTAGTGTGAGTGGTTACCTGTAGTGCACTTCCAGGCAAACTCGAGCGGATCACTCGGAAAATCAGGATCATACGACTGCTCGGCATTAACTGTCACTCCCTTCGTCTCATCTATACAGCACAATAAGCCATCCGCTAAGTTACGCACAAATTCATCAGTATACAACCTCTATTTTAATACACACTGTTGATGTTTCGGTAACCGCTGCTGCCTTTCTCGGAACGACTGTCCTCCGGAGAGTAAGCAATCGTAGGTGTGTTGGTAGGACCCCTCGTCTCGGTTCATCGACTTGTCTTGTTCTTTCTTGATAATTATGTGTAACGTTTCCCTGATCCACAGAGACCCGGGGTCCTATCAACTTTCACACATCTAGACGCAAACCATGAGACGTCAAGAAATACTACTAGCTTGTGGCAAATCTAATGTACTCCTCGTGCGCACTATTTTGTGGTCGGTCGGTCGGTCGGTCCTCAATATCACACTGATCTCATAATTTTTACTCCTCGCGCGCTACGTTCCTAACGTAGCGAAGAGAAGTAAGGAGTGAAATCAGTGTAATAGTGAGGACCGACTGACCGACCGACGACCGACCAACGACCGACCTCTCTTCTGGAAAAGCCTTTCTGGAAGAACTTCAAACGACCATATCTCCATAACGGTGCTAGATAGACGCATGACCACTATGGACCACCCATAGGAAGTCGACCCCCGGGAGTCGAATGGCCACGTGACCGATGACGCCACGTGACCTTAAAAGGTCAAGGTCGTGAATCCATTATCTCTGAGTCGCCACATTTCCGTAACGGTGCCAGATAGACGCATGCGTTGAGGTATAACAAGACAAATAGCAACTAGCATCATCGACTATTATTGGAAATTTTTTCCTCTCAGTTCCTAAAATTGGGCAATATTTTATTAACTTCAGGGAGACAATTTCCAATAAGGACCTCCACGCCAGTCACTATTAGTATAATATTAAACGGGTCTCAATTAGACGCCGGGTCTCTAGTACAAGCCGAAAAGAACGAAAAAGCCTTTAAAATAATACAAAAAAATGATGCGCGCGAGAAGTACATTAGATTGGTCACAATCTAATAATATTTCTTGTTATATTATACTTTTCTTCATTACGTTAAGAACGCAGCGCGCGAGGAGTAAAAAATGTCACGGTAAAGTTTCGATTTTCAAACCATCTCGACAAGTCGAAATGGTTGCGACGAAGTTCGTGACAAGACCGCTATACATCCATTTGTGTCGCTCTGAAAAAATTTAGTCCGTGACAAGACGCGGTGAAAGTCTGCGACAAGTCCGTGGCCGCGAACTTAGTCGCGGAGTCTGTCGCAAAGCCGGCATAATGGAATTTGGGCTTTACTGTCCGTCGCGGCAACACATAACTGTCGGTCCGAGAAAAGCAGCAGCGGTTGCTGCTATGTCAAAATAAAGGCTGTATAATATTATAACTTATTAGTGATTAGTGGTTAAAATGTAAATACAAACCAATAATAATGGAGCTGCCGCCGTCGAGGATCGCCTTGATGTCGGCTTCTATGACTTCCACTCTGGTGCTGGCGATTGGCAGTTTGACCGTTCCGACCGTCTGCGATCACATACACGCATACACGCAGAATCAGTTGAGTTGAGTTCAGTTAAAACGCGTACTCAGCAACGTAACAAACCTGATCTGAACTGACATGGTTTAGTTTTTGACAAACTGGGCATGCGGAAAAACACTGTAAAACATTACAGAAGGCACCGTCTACCGGCGTCGGTGACTACGTGACTACGCGCACGTACGCGTCAACCGATGATCAATTGGCTTGCCCTGCTCGCCCATTGGTCAGTTCGTCAACAACTAAACCGTGTTAGTTCAGTTTGACGGCCATTTCTGCTGTTCTTGACGCGCGAGCAATTTCCTTCCCAGCAATAATTTGCGTGAGCAGTGAGTGGTCTGAGCAAACCAATCGTCTGAGCGAGCAATAAGCATCAAACAATTATCAGATCAGCAGTTGTCGCGCGAGCAATTTTCCAAACACCGAGACAAAACATTAGACCAGACGTCTCGAGAAATCAAGACCGAAACCAGATCCCTGATGTGCGCTATATAACTTAACTGTGTTGTTTTTGTTGTTATTGTTATTGTTATTTTTGTAGTAAAGGTAAATTTAAAAAAGAAGCGTACGGTACTTGCTATAGCGCTTCTTACACGAGACGAACTCGTTGCCAGAAGCGTTTGACAATCTTGGAAGTGGCAACTGATTGGCATGAGCTAATGATACCGCAGCGCACTATGCGGCCACCCATTGCCCGCGTCAGCGAACAATTAAACCCACTGTTTGCAGCTAGCAGACATACCACCGTCCCAATCAGCCACACTAGGCCTTCATCCCGTAGCCGGTAAACTACTACTCATTTCCTGTCCCACAAAGGATAGGAGGCTGAGTGGACCTGATCACACAGTGGGTTAGCAACTTGCTCAAGGTTGCTTTCAAATGACCGGCAGTGAGAATCAAAGCGTAACCTGAAAGTATTAGTGGCAGTAGTAGTGAACTTACGACTTCAGCCTGCATGTTGTAGATGCCATATTCCAGAGTGTTAGACGTTACGACCAGTTCTTTGCTCTCCGTCTTAAACTCATGCTTTTTCCCGCCGCCTTTTCCGTGCGGCATCGCCGTCCACTTTGTCACTAGTTCGCAAAACCACAGCCGTAACGATCTCAATTCGTTGCTAAAAGCTGATATTAAAAACTGGGGAAAATAGGCCTAATTCAAATTGTTGCCATCAGATAACATTTCAAAGGCTCTAAGGCTCTAATGCACCAATTAGATTTCGGTTGCGGCTTCGCCCCATGCAGACCTCGCTGGTGGAGCTCACAGCGTTCCCCCAGACTGCTTAGCTGAAATTTAGGGGCTCTGTTGCTAAGGAAAAAAGGAAAATAAAAGGGAGGACAAGAGTTGAAAAAAGGGAAAATAGAGAACAAAAAAAGAAACAAAGGTAAAATAGGTTAGTAGATGAAAAAGAGGTAAAACCCTCAATTCACATTCCTGGCTACGCTGATGGCTACCGCTTAAAAAGGGGCCCGATTCACAGAAAAACTTTTACGTTTACTGAAAAATTCTAAGACACAACCTTGCAACTTTTTGACTATTAATACTACTATTGAGCTACTACATACACACTGTGTTCAGTAAAACATCTCATTTTTTCTTTTATATCTTTGTGGAAAATGTTAAAACTTCCATAAAATTCTCAAGGAATGTTGAGAAAGAACCAGGTATTCCACCGATGGACAAGTTGGATATTCTTTGCTACCGGTGACGTCATGCTGACGTCCTACTTCCTTGTTTGTAAATTATTGGTTTACCGTTGAAGGCAGACATTTTGATGAAATGTTAAAACGCGTCAATTGATCATTGTGTTGACCAAACCCAAAGATATGCTAATCCGACACACAATGTTCCATTGCGAAATGTTTCTGCATTAGGGCCTACCTGTTTTGACAAGCAGATCTCTGTTCTCGCAAGCGGACTGTAGGACAACGCGAAGCTTGAACTGTCTTGAGCGCTCAAACAGAGCCGCGCTGGACAACGCCGAAGCGCCGCCCTCGATCTCGGCTTCTGTCGGTATACATGCTATACAGCAATATCAACTAACACTATTGCTGCTACCACTACGATCAAGCCCAAAATAACACTTCTTGTGCTTTTAGTTGCACTCCGATGAAAAGTAGGGACGGGGGACTGTATAATGGTTTTATTTTTATTATTATTTTATAACATATGCCGTCGATAAACATGCTGCAATGCCATCTCACGCTAATCAGCATCATCAGTGATGTAATCGAGGGTGGACGTCGGGGAACGTTGTTCTTCCAAATAATATTAGAGCAAGGGGAACAGTGATAAGGTAGCGTTCCCTTAAATAAACTTCAACAGAAATGATTGTCCAGCCCTTCCCTACAAAACTTGGTGCCACCATACGCGGTTTCCAAAGTGCTCTAAAATACGTTTGCGGCCGGGTTTGCTCTGGACTTCGTTGGTGCAGCTGACAGTACGCCTCCAAATTCTTTAGCTAGATTAATGGGGCCCATTCTAAAAAAAGGCGAGAGAAAAAAAAGGATTTCACCAAAACTAAAATTTACCACTACATCACATCATAGCTTGTGTAAACCTTAATAGCCAGACAGCCTCTCCCCCAATAATTTATTCTTTGGCTTGGCCGGCTATTAAACCTAAATAATTTAAAATTTACATTTATAGGGCATTACATTGCAGTCAATTCAGACAACTTAAAACAAGTAGGCCCTACAATATAAAATCAATGTTTTCTTAAGCACAGGCTAGATTAGCTCTCTACCAGAATACCTGTCTCACAGCTACGAAGCGTCACCTGCCAAACGAGATCGACAAAGCTATGTGCCACCCGACACGGATAAACGCGCGCCGCCTTAGCACCATCCGAACAGTCCGGTACTCAATTTACCTACCGCGAAGGAACAGAAGGCCGAGTTGACCTTGGTGTTGGTTATACCAAGATGGTTCACCTGTCCGCGGAGTCACCCATCCAAGTAGTAACCGCTTGAGAGCGACCCAAGCAAGAGTGGAACCAATGACCTGGCGATAGCAGATTTAACACCTTACACTACGGTTAGAGCCAATGCTCATTACATGCGTGTTATGGACACCGTGTCGTTAATTATTTGGAAGCACAAATCGCACACAGGCCCGTCGAGAGGGTGGGGTAGGGGGTAAGCTACCCCGGTCCCCGCAACGTTTGCAACGTTTGGGGGAAAGGCGGCGTCGGCCAGAAATATATAGTACGCCAGAATGTACCATATTGAAAAAAAAATCAGAAATTTTCTCCCCAGAAGGGTCCCGTGAAAATGTTTGAGGGCCTCGCGAGAATGTTTCCCCGGGCCCCGCTGTGGTTCTCGACGGGCCTGGTCGCACAGCATAAGTCAAGAGTGAGATCTGTGTTTAAATCCTATGTCTATGAAATAAAATTTTTTCACAGACTTTTTTGCATCATTTACTTGGCAAAATACGTAAACTTTTGCATCAAACGAACCTAGTCTTTAATCACAAAGTCGTCAGTATATTAACAGCGAAATGCCTCCCTTAAAATACACTGTCACTGAAGTCTGTTAAATCAATTTCAAGCGTGGTGGAAAAAATATACGCGCTGGAGTTAAAAATGCAAAATCTTGAAGTGATTGCAGACTTTTGCACATTGACTGTAGTCACCATACCATTACGTACATTTACAATGGTCGTTTTCCTTGATGTATCCCGGCGCGCAGACAAAACTGCCGAATGTGTTATTGCAGCAGCCAGTGCACGCCATATTAGCACACTCATTCACGTCTAACAAGTACAAAATTAACACAGGCATTGTAACAGGGGGGATAGCTTTCTCCTCCTCCTAAATTTTGGGCTGTCAAAAAATCTTCTTCGTGTCGAAAAAATATCGCCCAAAATCTAAATGCGGCAGTGGGACTAAAAACCGCTATTTTAGGGAGCTTTAGCAGCAAATGGAAATAATTCTGAGCAATCTCAATTTTCTTTGTCGAAAATTTTAGCATCTGTTCGCTTTGTCGTAAAATTGCAACTTCCTGATCCGCCGACGTTTTAACTTACTCTGCACAAAAATATTATACAAACATGGCCCATGCTGCTAAGCTTAACCATAACTATAGCCACCATAACCCTAACCATAACCCAGAACTAAACCGTAACCGTAACTTAAACCCGCGCAGAAAAAAATCTGTCAAAAAATGCCAACGCATGATGTCATGTTAATCAGCAACCGAGGCACGTACAAAACACGTTTTGCAACCATATGACGTATGCAGTTCTTTAAAAAGTCTAGAGAAATGTTATAACATCATAGTACGTTACTTGAGCCTGGTTGTATCTGCAATTAAGCGTCACATTGCAGCTGAACAATCAACAATTTCAACAAAGCTCCCCCTTACTTTTTAACAAAAAGCCCAACGGGAAAAAGGTTCAGCCCAAAAGTTGAGGGAACTTGTGCCCGATTTCGACTTCAGATTTGGGGGGATAAAAGCCACTGGAAAAATGCAATTCCCAGCCCCGCCTAATTTTTCAACGCACGACGCCGCTGTCACACTGATAGTTAGGCTACCTATACTCACTACTAGTATTGCTGGTGCTACTATTTATTACAATGCGTACCGATGCATTCGTTGGTAGAGGTGGGCGTTTTCATCTTGAAGCCCGTGCCACAAGTACAGCTAAAGCTACCAGGCGGGCTCAGGCCGTCACATGTTCCGCCGTTCAATAAACACGTCTTGCCTTGCTCCGTCGTCTCGCATTCATTCTCGTCTAACACGTACACGCGTTTCACACGGTAGTGCGTTCACAGAAATTAGGTGAGGTGGAAAATGAGTGCATCTTACCTAATTCTATCACCTTGGCCATCTTTAGGCCAAAATTTGTCAGAGTTGGTAAAAATTTGACGACGTCATGACGAAAACAATTTTGACTGTTGTTTGAGACATGATATACTACTACTACTACTGCTACTACGCCTTTTAAGCCCTCATTGGTCGTGATCAGTCCTACGGTGTGATCTGGACGCGACGCGAAGAGTACAAAAAAGAGAACCAAAAGTAAGCCCAAATTCGCCATTTTCGCAGACCCTCTTCCCGTCGTCCCACATCGACCAAATTTTGCATGCGGGGTCATATCCCGGATATCTTTCTTGGTTTTGAGTTTCAGAAAAATCGGTTGAAAATGTGGGAGCAGTAGGAGGTCGAATTTTTGGCTAATTCCCATTGACTTGGCACATCGCTTATACAGCAGCTTGTTGCTATCGCACAAGCCGTGATAAAACAGCGCTGCACTATAGGCCTACTATTACTCCATACCTTGGCAGCGTATTCCGTCGACAAGCACATAACCTGGGTCACACGAACAACTGTAGCCCAGATGAGAATTAGTACAGTGATGACAGACGTCCTTTGGTATTGACGCACACTCGTCCAGATCTGTGCACAGCAACGCACGTGTTGTGGCTAAACCGTAAGCCGTAGGAGCTCGGTGATATTACCGTTGGATAGACTCTCAATAGTAACCATGTGTCTATCTGCAGCGGTTTGGCCGCAATTTTAAATGCAAAGTTGCATTACCACACTGCAAAACATAAAAAAACACACCATCACGTCACGACTAGCAGAACAAAAATATTTAACTACCAATCGCATTTTGTCTTAATATTCCAAATTCGTATACACGGTGTTTCATAAAAAACCCCTTTTGTTTTTTTCATAACTCAATCAAATGATGATCAATTTACACAAAATCTGTATCAGTTGTAGCTGAAGAAATACCAATTCAAAATATTGCAACAAAAGCTGCGTTTTGGATCACCCTAACAAGTTAGGTGTACCATAGCTAAATATATTATCAATATGCTAATGATAATAATACTTTTAATAGTTTTAATACTTTTAGCTAATAGTTCTAATTTCTGCTTATGGCACGGCAGACGAAAAATTCGAAAAAGTTTAGTTTTGTTGTATTGAAGCAATATACTAGTAAATTTGTTTTTTTTATGCTCCAGCATAGACTATTTAATTTGACACCTAACATGTTAGAAGTGGGCTATCCAAAACGCAGCTAAAATATGGCAGTTGATTAAATATTCTTTGCTAGTCATGACGTAATACTGACGTGTCCAAATTATTGCATAATGCTTAGTTGTTGTCACCGTTAACGTTCTAACGACTTAATTAACTAAAATGTAATTTATTTAACAGAATTATAAGTTTGTGTAACAACATGCTTTTAAATTTTTAGAATTTATGCCCAAAATGTACACAATGGCTACGGCTGATGGTTAATGGCTGATAGCGGCATTAACGTTCAACTGATCAATATCACAGCACTCATTCATGGATAAAATGTGTTTTGAGCTCATAAGTCAGTTATTTTGTTGTCTGCTATTTTCAGCGTAAAATATTTAATACCACAAAATTATTAAATCACGTAGCACCCTCTATCGAATTGATAATGAAAAGGTGAGCAATCTGATACTGATAATCTCTGTGTAATGTTACAACTTGGAGCATCTGCATTTTACACCGTAGTGCGTTGACATAAGTTAGGTGAGGTGGACAGTAAATGTACCTCACATAATTTTATCATCTTGGCTATCCGTTTGCCAAAAGGTATCAGATTTGGCAAAGATTTGACGAAGTTCTGACAAAAACAAGTTGGGTCATTTTTGGCCTACCCTGTACATCGGCAGAGTGACTGGAATGATGACCGACGAACTCGTAGCTGTGTCGCAGGACAGTGACAGTAGTGATCGAACAGCAACAAAACATTTTTTAACTAGAGAAAGCACTCGGAGAGCGCAGGTACCTCCGCCAATGCAAAGCTATTCGCCAGGTGGCGTCACCATCTTCGCTTTGCCAGTGGTTTCCTTATGCTTCCTTTAACGCAATGGTAACGAAAATTTCAAAGTGATCCAAAATCCAGGATTCCTGCCGGATCACCCCAAAAATTGAATTACTTGTAGTTTATGCCATGCCCAACATTACCCCAAAATTTCAGAAAAATTCGTCCCCAACTTTTTGAGTTATCTTGCTCACACACAGACAGACAAACAGACAAACAGACAAACAAAGTCCAACAAAAACAGAACTTCCTTGGCGGAGGTAATTATTTGAATATTAATCGATCGCCAGATAGGCTTAACCATTGTTTAACAGAATACTGGAACTTTTCCTTCACAGAATTTAGTCACTTCACGTATGTGCGTTAATTTTTTTGGCGCGCGTTAATTTTTTAATTCGCGTTAATTCTTTATCACGTTAAAGTGTAAATTTAACGCGTTATTCGACAGCTCTAGTTATTTATGCAGCGTCTTGTATGATATCTATGTGACTTATCGTTAAACGCAGTCGATAACTGAACAACACAACAAACCTAATCTACCTTCACTACTACTACTACTACTACTAAAACTACTACTACATAGCTGACAGACCTCCACATTGATTGGTTGTCCCGTTGCATATTTCGCCTTGCTTGCATTGACATTTCTTTTGCGTCAGATCCTCTGCCGTGCAACGACAATAAACGCAGTCTAATACCCCGTTTAAACGATGAAACAAACATCAAGCAAGCATTGAGCAAACGTCAAGCAAACATCAAGCAAATATGAAGCATGCATAAAGCATAGGCTACAGGAAGCAATCATCAAGCAAACATCGAGCAAACGTCAAGCAAACATCAAGTAATTAGAGCACACATTGTGCACGTGTATTTTCAATACATTTGCTTGATGTTTGCTTCATGGTGTAAACGGAATATAACACTGACTCAATAGACACTAAAATACTACTTCTACTACCAGTACTACACTGTGTCTCAAAAAAAACCGGACCCCTATTACGTTTTGAAATAACTCCAACAAACTGTGCCTAATAATAATAATGATTAGCTGAGAAAATCGTCAAAAGGTACTCAATATCG
>Ga0056128_1000706_pt1 | contig 32545 bp, 23 predicted proteins | sample WorMetLIZISLAND2_FD_71113 | JGI IMG/M metagenome (GOLD analysis project Ga0056128, IMG submission 71113) | Marine gutless worms symbiont microbial communities from Max Planck institute for Marine Microbiology, Germany - Olavius geniculatus... ...
CTATTAAGTGCTGATTCTCTAACGATTATTTTTGTCAAAATCTATTGCTATTGAACCAGGACTGTTGGAGTTATTGCAAAAGGTAGCAGGGGTCCGGTTTTTTTGAGACACAGTGTAGAGACCTACCAGAAGCCGTTTTTACAATTTGGACATTTGTGCATGCTCAAATACTCAGGCGAATAACAGACTGCGCATCAAACTATGTGCCGTGCCAAACAGTAAATTTTCATCAATATAGACAATCAATTTTGTGTAAAATATTGGAGTAAACCTACATATTTAAAAAAATAACATTTTTGTATTTACTCCAAAATCATTTATTTTTTGGCTACATTATAGTTTCGGCAAAATAAAATCAAGGTGTATTTTGTTATATAAAACGTTGCTGGCGTTAATTTAGCACAGCGATTTTGTACAATACTAACTTCGTAGTTGAGCATGAGCCCAAGCTGTAGCGCAGGAGATGCTCAGGATGAGAATCAATGACGTCACACTGACTTGCATCATCATCATCATCAGCAGCAGCAGCAGCAGGTGGCGTGTTCACTGAATCTCACTGATGGTCGTTTTAGGATTAAACACAGCGCATCTGTTCAATGAGTCTCTCTGCTGTACTGCGTTGCCTAACCGTGTGATACTATATTAGCTCTTGACTGTGTGATGGAGGGGCCTTCCCCCTAAACTGACAGGCTTCAGCATCTCGGATTCAGCTCTAGACGTTCTGCGTTACATTGCAAGATAGAAATTTGATCACGTTGTCATTTTACGGTTGTTTGTCGCTATTGCAACTAAATGGGAGTAAACTGCAAAATGTGCTGTTGGATTATAAAAAAATATGCTTGAAATATACATGATAGCCTATTTTGCACAGTAGCTTAACGCAAAAAAAATATAAGTTTACGTCGTCGTAAAAGCAGTATTTCAGAACTTAGCTACTGACTGTGTTAATTCATAAGTAGGCCTACGTACTTTTGGTTATCGGTGACTATCTGATTATTTGTGTCGTCTGTAAAACATTTTGTATAACATGTGAATAACAACATAACCACTCTTACTAAGATATTGGTTGTAAGTTACATTCGTTAATAAAAATGTTTTTGTTGTCGGCTAAGATATCGTTATTTTCGGTTGTCGCTCGTTTTTGAAATCAATGTCATTAACATTGCTATGATCGATTATTTTGAAACAGCAGTTAAAAAAACAAATTTAACTAATGTTTTCTGTGGATGTACGCAGCCCAAGTGTAACTGATCGGCGTTAAAATAAACTGCAAACTTACAGAGTAGGCCTATACTGCCAGTGAGTCACGCAGGAAAAAAATTCTTGTGTGCGGTTTGGCAGTCGATTGATGACATATAGATGGTGTACTGACGATGTTAACTGATCAGCTATTTGTTTGCGGCAAATTATAAAAGATTGTTGTTTGGACAAGTCGGTGGTTGCACACATTCAGCGTGATGAAACATCTTTGTACTACAGTTGGAATTGTCGACAAAACGCTACATACGGCTGAAACATTATCGTTTTAATAAGATTTAAAACTGTTTTGCGTAAAACTATGGTGCAAAATATCTTTTACGTTACGCTTCAAGCTTCGTTTCTGAATTTTTGTTTTCATTGTCAACCTATATTTTGCAGTCTACGCCCATTTTGCCAGCCCGAAGTGCCAAATGTTTGCCAAAATGGCGTTGACAGCGGCACCAGTTTCGCGGCAATTGGCGATTCGTCTCCGTAATCAACCGGTGATTATATCGCGGTAGCTAACCGGCATAAATATAATGCAATACTGGTAGCTAGTAGCTAGTTTCCCACGAGCTGAAGAGAAAAGCTGAAAGCCGGACTGCATCATCAATTATTACTTGACCGGCCTTAAATCACAGTAAACAAAAAGTCTCACGCTCATGTGCGCGATTACGCAACACCGGTTATGAAGATCTACCACGAACACCGCCGCTTCGATATGCCGTTTATTTATGGAAAATATTATATATAAAAACTGCAAGCAATTTATTTAATATTGTATAAGCTCTGATGTGAAACGGCAAAAATCAAGAAGTATAAGCACGAACGAAACGAACGGCTGAAACATTTTCGTTTTAGCAAGATTTGGACTTTTTTGCGTAAACATATTGTGCAAAATATCTTTTACGTTACGTTGTACGGTTGCACGTTCTACGCTGTTTTATATTACACATTTAATGTCTTCAGCAACAAAAGTCTAAGCTAGCGTAGGCCTATAACTTTATACACAGTGTGCTAGTAAAAAAAGAATCGACATGGTTTAACATTTGGCGAAACTTTAGACAGGTATTATGAAATGCACGTAGAAACAAAAATATACGTCAAAAGTACAGCTAGAAAACAAGTGCTATAAAAATGTGAATGTACACGTTTGGTCACACGACGCTAACCACGCTTATTAAAACTATTTAAGACATTTTCTTCTGTATCTGTATCTGGAAGACATGTTTAAAATTTCGTGAAGAAAGTGTCAATGCAGTTTTGTCCACAGACTCAAACGGATCGACACCGGACACAATAAATAAAAAATAAATAAAGTGATTTTTTATATGTGCCATGTAATCATCTTTTATCCACATAAAAAACCTGCGCTTACCGCAATTACTGTAGGCCTATTGTACACCATGGGCCATAAAACGTGCCACTTTACTTTTGTCCATATCCTCGCCAATTATTGACTAATTTTCAAATTTTTTCATTAGCACACTTTGCAGACAATTTACAATAACGCGATTATTACACATTTCATCACATCGTAAATACGTTTTTACACTATCTTGTGAAATATAAATGTAAGTAAAAACTAATGATAATAACAAAAATTTAGGTAAATAGAAAAACACTTCAAACATTGCGATAAATGATCTGTATGACACTAAACTGTGTTAGACCCACACAGTTTAGTGTCATACAGACCATTCACTGCAATGTTAATCTAAAGTGTTTTTTTTAATTTTACCAAAATGTTAATTCGTTATTATCGCTATTGTATGCATATTTTATTTATATTTCACAAGGTAGTGTAAAGACTCGTTTACAGTATGGTGGGATGTGTAATAATCGCGTTATTGCAAATTGTCTGCAAAGTGTGCTAATGAAAAAATTTAAAAAATTAGTCAATAATTGGCAAAGATATAGACAAGAGTAAAGTGGCACGTTTCTTTGCCCATGCTGTGGTAAGTTCCGGCGCTTAGGCCAAAAGTCGCAAATTCTGCTCACCCCCTCTTATTTAAGGCCGTCGTTCGGAATGACTCCCTTCGAATTTATAGAACAGCTTCACGGTTCCTGAAACTAGAGTTTTTGAAGCAGCCGACGGTAAAAATTTGGTGATCCTAGCGTGCACCGTTTTTGACTGATCCACTTGTGTGACAGACGGACAGACAGACAGAATTGCGATGGCTAAGACGCGCTGAAGGCAGTAGCTGCTTTCGAGCGTAAAAACGGACACATTTAAGGACTAGCACACCAAAAACAGCAATAGTCACAAAAAGCGATATTGCCCACATTACATTGATTGTGTGTCAATGTGCAGCTGAATAATATTACATTTTGTGATTTTTGCTGTTTTCGGTGCGCCAGTCTTAGAATGTTGCCGTTAACAAATGCATAAGTTGATGTTTTGTACATTTATATTAGCTATTTTATTACTTAAATAATGTTTTCAAACAAGTGATCTATTATTTGTAAAAGAAACCAGTGTAGCGTGCTGCGATATTTGGGCAATAGGCCTACGTCTGTTTCATCATTTTACCTTTTATAGACGGTGCCTACGTGTGCGGCGAATTAAAAAATTTAAAACTTAACAGTAATTCGTCTATGATTTTTGTTTTCCTACGTGACATGAGCTGTGTTAGGTATCAAATTAGATAGTCCGTGTCGGAGCATTAAAAACAAATTTACTTGTAAGCTTATTTTCCCCTTAGTACAACAAAACGAAACTTTTTCGAAGATTTCATTTGCCGTACCGTCAGCAGAAATTAGAAAGTCTCTGCTAACAGTTACCTTATTCAAACCGCGGTAGGCTTGGACATAAAATTAGCGTAAATATAATATAAATATCTATGAATGGGCCTGCCTAACTAACCCAAACCCTTAGGGCCGTCAAAAACACAGCTATGGTGTCAATCAGTGTCAGTGTCGTATCGGTGTCGTATGCAAAAGTCAGTAGGCCTAATGTACCCGACACAGCGATGCTTTATAACCATACAATCAAATACGTCAGAAGCAGTCAGCAAAACTGTAACCGATTTTATTAATCATTATCATTATCATTCAAATATAATATATTTTTGCAAAAATTTAACGACAACAAATAATACAATACACAAGGCATCAGGAGCAATTTAAAATTTTATACTGCGTCTCAAGCAGACTCCCACAATATCGATTTTGACTTACTCAGGAATTATCAATTTTAATAAATTTTTGATCTGAATATTATACGAATAACCGTTTAAATTTCTACCTCACCTAACCTTTGTATTTGCAATACCTGGAAAAATAAAACTAACAAAGATTCAAAGTTGTGTTTGGCTTATGTCAAAAGTTTAACGTTTACTGCGCATGCCCCGCCTTGTCAACGTGACCTGTAAGCAGAGCTAAAATAACTACATATTTAAAATTTCCGTTGTTATATATGTTGCCTGTTCACTCTAAAGGTTTTAAGGAACTGCGATGACGATCAAATAAAGTCCTTTACAGGTAAAATATTGCACGACATTTTTTTCAATTTTTGTTTTAATACTGGACTATAAAAAAAAATAATGTTAAAATGGCAATTTCGTGAGGCCGCGTCGTTTGAGCCATCTTTTGTGAAAATTCGCTAAACAGTTTGACCCCTTACAGTTGGCGTGTCATTAAAAAGGTATTTGGATCGTTCAAAAAATTTACTAATTTGCAGAAAATAAACAAATTTGAACGCAATTTGGCACATGAGATCGTCTGATTAACGCAGAAATTTGTTTGTACAGTTTTAGCGGTCAATGAAGGGACTGCAGTTTAGAAAATGTCGAATTTTTAGTTCGCCTTTGACTTAGGCCATTGCTCTTAAAACAGTGTCGCGCTACCGTTTTGAATTTCCGGCACTTGGCGCACAAGTTATCGGCGACATGCATGAAAAACGGCAACAAAATCATAAAGCACCGCAACGTGGCACAATATATGAAAGTTCCGCTGTAAGTAAGTTGCTGTAACATGCATTACCGATGACATAAGTAACAATAGGTGAATCCCGCGACAAATAATAACCACATTGTGCGGCAATAAAACACAGAAGGGCAAAAAACTTTAATATGTTCAAAATAACACAATAGCTTTATGCGAAACTTTCTGCCGTTATTTAGAAAACGATTTGCCGTAGTCAACTTAAGTCATGTGCACTATTACCAAAGTTTTTTGCAAATGGTGTAACTTTTTTGTTTTAAATTCATTATTTTAAAGTCAACGTACTTCTGTCACTGCGATATAAGTAAACATAACATATGTTTAAATTAAAACTGCAAAACAACGTTAGGGTATACGTAATTAATTTAATCATGTAAATAGTCATCTGCTTTGCAAAAAGTGTTGATGATATGGGACGACAGCCGCAAAAATCGATAAAAAAATCAGCCGTCAGCTGCTTTCGCAGGCCTCTGTTCGATGGTTCTGCCACCTCGGGAATCGGTTTACAACGCCCAGCATGTCAACGCTAAAGGCAAACAGTTTGGACTTACACTGTAAAACGATCTGGTGAACTAAACAGTCATTAATATCTTTTTGACAACTAACTGGCGTTTTTTTTGCATTTCAAAAATGTTCAGCGTTTAAATTGTACCTGATTTATTTGTGTGCGCAGTACAGCGAAACAAAATGTTTTCAAAACCCAGAACCAAAGAACGTGTCCAGAAAATTACCCCAAGCACAAGGTGTAATAATGTCAAACGACGGGGAACAGGTTAGCAAATGCCATTACCCACCTTTGGTTTTTCTTTGCTTTCTGTGTATTTTTGCATTACTTATTGCACTTGACTTCATACTAACATGACTTATAAACTACGTGCATTTAGCTCATTAATTATCAGAGTCAGGCGTTGAAAAAACAGCGAAATCAGAAAGCACCACAACGTGGCATAAAATGCAAAGTCCCGCTAAAATGACAACTATCGAATCATATGTTATTGATGCACCAATCATTTCTGTTTAAAATGATCAATCTAATAAACTGCACCGTTGCTTAACACATAAGTTATCGGCGACATGCATCGAAAACAACAACAAAATTAAAAGAAACCAGAATGTCGCATAATATCATAATATCCAGGTTAGGGATAATAATTACTTGAACATAAATTAAATCACCGCCGTTTCAGCTGTAATTTTTATTTTCAGCTTCTTACGGGGCAGCATCTGCGACATTGAATACACAGCACATAGCAGTCAAAAAACCTGAAAAAGTATTATCCGTACACTTTTAGTATTTTTATCAATGTTCAGCGATTTTGTTCGACCAAATTATTATTGCACATTTATTATTTTAGCTTTCATTGTTTAGATGTGGCACAGCTTGTATATGAAAAAAATTATTTAAATTCACCAATAAACGAAACGGACAACAGCTAACTTAGAAACGAATACACGACAATTTTGTCATGGAAAAATCACTAGCGATTTTTCGCTCAAACAAAACGATAAATCACAGAGTTGTTCAATTTTAGATATTTTTATGCGTTTCAAAAATACTGAAGATCGAAATTTGAATTCTTCTGTAATCGCTCGGAATTTTGCATGCTCTAACCCAGCATTTTGAGAAATGTTCTCGCCCACCTGAACATATTTCCCACCGTGTGTCAGTTTCGCCGCGATCGGCCGACGAAGCTGCGAGATCACGCGGTGAGAAAAAAAGCATAAAATATAAGACCGCCGAGGAGTCTAAAAAACACATCATTATCTGTTAAATTGTACAGTATTATAAAGCGTACAAGCGGACAGGTAGCTACGCTTGATCTTTGCTATAGTACAGGCCTGCGGCCTCCATATTCGGCCCTTCGGTCCTTAACTCGGCCTGCGGCCTCGATACGCAGCACTGATGCTCATGATGCGTCACCATGGTGACAACGTCTCTATGACGTCACAGCCAATCACAGTCCAAAATGAAACATTCCTATTTAAAGATATAGATAGTATAAAACATAGAGAGCATACCGGCACAGGCAGCTGCACATGTTCCCGGGGTTTCACCAGTAACTGTCAACATCATCATAAACAACACTTAAAATGTGCCATAAATAATTTATATTTAAACGAAAAAAAATCTATTGGTTTGGTTTGCAACGCGTCAGTCATTTTGTTTCTATTCTGACGACCTTCCTTTTCGCTCGACTAGGGCCTAAACACGCAATTATATATAGGCATACATGTCAACGAAAATTTGCTATTGCGCTACGATAATAACCAAAGTAGGCCTACAAGATAAGAATACAGGGTATTTCTGACAGATTACTTGTAACTCTCGAACTACGAAAAGGGTAGTGATTATTAATCTGTGTCGAATGATGTTATGTATTCGAGCGGAACTCTGTTTACAGTACAGCATTACTTTTTGTCAACATTTTGGGTAGCTAGTTCAAAAAAATTGCGCACATGCCAAAATAACCAAATGTTGCAATATGGTCAGTTTGCCTCCACTTTACCCTACGTAGTAGGCCCTGTACATTCGTGCCTAACAACACGCCATTACGTAGAAACAGCTGACTTTTACCTCTGACAAAGACTTTCACTTCGGCAAGGCAGATACATCCGTTGCCACTGCCGACCTGGTTCTGGATGACAACATATCTGAACGCGCCGTCGATTTGGTCAAAGCGCACGGCTGCAGTTTCCGAGCGTGGCAGTGGATCCGGGTACTGAACGTAGCGGTACTGCTTGAACACCGGAGTTGTCACCGCTGGATCATCGTTGGTCAGACCGACCACGAATCCTGCCATGCGTTTCTGTGCTACAAACAAAGCTCAAACTCCGCAAATCTGTACACGTTATACTGCAGCAAAAATTTAATTTCAGTTTTCCGAAAGCCGAGTATTTGACAGCCAGTATTTTCTTAAATCGAGCATTTCAATAATTGGCTTAAAATTCGTCGTGTACGCCGTGCGCGCCCACAACTTTGAGGCCAACAGAAGTAATTTCATGTAACTTTTCAACGTAACTTGCCGCGAAGCAGGCATGACAACATGTAAGGGCAAAACGTTCAAAATTCGGCGAAATTTTGGACAGCGCTAAAATTTGACCGCGGACGTGCCTAGAAAAAAAAATATCAAAAACTGGAAAAGCAGTGATCAGTTACAACCGCTCCTAGGTTGGGCAAAACAGTTTATAAACTTTGGCCCACGAACAAAACAAATAATTTAGCTAATGCTCCCGAGAAGCGCGAAAGCCTATAGCAGTTCCTGTTCGCAAACTGTCAGTCTATCTCCAGCCATTTCGTCGCAATTCATTTTTGAAGTGTGCGCTGAGCCGAAGATCGCAAAAATCAATAAAAACCCCATATTTCGGAATTCGGATATACAGGGATTTTCATAGACATTAATGTTAATAGGACTAAGAAGCTTGTCACTAGTGCTTGTTGTGATAGGCAGCATGACAATGATGATCTGCAACCGTTTTCACGACAGACTGGCAAACAACGGTATAAAATAACGACTGTTACGGGGGTACCGCTCTTTGATGCCTTCGTGCTCAGGTTTCCTTGAACCTAGAAAATCGAGACTAGAAGTGTCGAAATCGACCTTCAAGTCTAAAAATTTCATATGCAGCGTCCTTGTCTATCTCAATTGATTTCGGCGCAATTAGCTCTTGAAATGTGTCTCGCAGCCCAAAATTGCCCAAAAACCTATAAAAAAACCCCCTATTTTAGCGTTCAAGGTTATCCAAGGTCATTGATTTTGGTGCCAATCGAGAGCCAATGTACGACTTTCTATTAGTGATTCATAGTAACCTAGACTCTATCTGGCACCGTTTCTGCAAAATGGCGATTTAGTTACTGAAAATCGCACATTTTCCCTTTCTCCTTCTTATTTAGCGACCCCGCATGTCAACGAAGGTCGCTCAGAGGTTGGCATCATTTGATGGCCCATCCCAGAACCCCTTCCCTATAGACTCTAAAATCTCGCAGATATATCTTACAGAGACCGAGTTATAGCCCACTTTGTTCCAAAGTTTGTTGCTATGGCAACGAGGTCGATTGGGGGTAAATATAAATAACCTTATTTAATTGGGCGATCCAGAAAACCATACCCTAGGACCAAAAATTACGACTCTACTTTGTACATAGCCAGAGTTATGACCGTTTAAATAATTGTTTAATTTTTCCCGCAGGCGACATTGTAATTTTTTTAAAATATTTTTTTGGTAAAAATAAGTAAAATATTAGAGTATTTTTAACCCCAAAGGCACTTCTTTGCGTGAAACCTCGTCATATGAATTACTGTGCGTTAAAATCGGTTTAGTCGTTTTACTGTAGGAGACGGCAAGATTAAAAAAGGGAAGAAAAGGCACAAAAAGTCACGCAAGCGTTATATTTCACCTATTCGTGGGGAAGCCTCCCGTAAACGGATTTTCACCAAATTCTGCACATCGGAAGATATGCAGGACTTAATCATATGTGCAAACATAAATGTAAAAAATTTAAAGGGTTTGCGAAATACGAGGGCTTAAATTTTAAAGTTTCCCATTGAAATGGCTGGTCACCCTTACAACAGTGCTGAGCTACCGTGCAGCCTGTGATCAACATTGCACATGCTGTGTATACTAATCACGTTGGGCTTTCTATGTTCCTGCTTCTGAAACATTTTCACATGTGTCGCGATGCTGGTATAAAAATTTGGGTAAAATTTTTTCTGAAGACCAGGAGCCCGATTCACAAACATTGTTGTAAGACATGTCGTAACACATGTCATAAAATTATCATAACTCATCATTTAAGATGTCATAAGATTATCTTATGACATGTCGTAAGTGAATTCACAGAATTTATCTTTAATGATCATAACTTTTTTTCACAAAGGCGTCTTGTTGTCATGGTAACTATAGTCGTCTGCAAGCCCCTGACTACTCAGTAAGTAAAAGCGGTCGTTTAGAGTTAAATTTGTAATGTTTTAAGTTAGAAATTTTTCATATGTTGACTACATAATTTCGAGTACATGGTGTTAACATAGGTGCTGATTTATTATTTTTATTTGTTTAGATATTTTTATTTATTAATTGTTTTGATTTTTAAAATTTTTTATAGTTTATTAATATTTGCTAGTTTTTAGAGACAATAGGCCTGTTAAAAGCTGTACTAGGGTGGGAGAGGTAAGTATTTGAAGCATTTCTTGGCCGTGGCACGCTTTGCTGCACTCTCTAGACAGCGCATGGTAGCGATAGCGTTAGCTATTTAACATTTAGCTACTACATTAAATAGTTGTATAGAACCTTCAACGAAAGAAAAACAGTCTGCACCAATCACCGATGGACAGCGGTGGACTATGTAGTTTTATTTTGGTATTGTGGTACTAACAAGTATCGCGATATTTGAGTCATTATCATTAATTTATTTTTTCGCACCTCACAACACTACGCTGTATTATTTTTTGTTCTATGTCCGTTGTCAAGATATGTGTTTACATGGCTAGGACATAGCAACGGTCTATCGCCAATGCAAAGTGCTGTTTATTTATCCATTAATTAATTTATCCAGCAAAAAAACCACGCAAAACAGATATAGTATAAATGTGACATTTCTAGATGACGAGTATAATTGAATTAAAGGTATTATAAATAGATACAAAGAAGTTTTTCTTGTTGGATGATGGTGGAATCGTATAAATTGGAATGTCATAAGACACCTAAAAAGTGATCGTAAAATTTTTGTCGTAAAATTGTCGTAAGATGTTTTTTGAATTAGCACATTAACAAACGTGTGCAAAATGTCATAAAATTGTCGCAAAATTGTCCTAAGATGTTTTGTAAATTTCCCCCCAGAACTTTAAATTTCGCGCTCAGCGAGCGTATAAATTTACTACGATCTAGAACAAGTTTTGACTTCGTTTGGGAATTGACAATCAGAGACGCCATTGTTAAGCGCTATCGCTTCCACATTCGCCTGCGGTATTTGGTGTATTTTTGTTCACTGAAAAATATGTATGACTCTGATGTAAACATAACCAAAAACAAGACTGTGCGTTCGGCGTATGGTGATGTCATATTCCATTGGTCACGTGCGCGGTTGCTTTTGCTAGGAACGGAATTTCGCACCTATAAACCTATATTGTCTTTACATACGAGCGTGAAGCGAAAAGCTGCCTTAGACCAAATTTATAGTTAGAATAATCCATTGTGTTGCACATAGGAAACGCTTTGACTAACCTAGTCTGTTATTGTCGTTAGTAACACAGACACAGCTGACGTCTTTGGCTTCGCCCAGATCCACCGACCACCAAGGCTCTGGCGTCGTATACTTGGTACATGATGAGGTCCCTCCGTCATTGTCCACAGCATTTGAAGCCAGCTTCTGTCGTTGCCCCCGACCGTAAGTGCTGCTCTGCATCGCAGGCTTATTCTCTGCCGCATTATCTGTTCGCACAATTTACTGACTACACACTGAACAAAAAAGCAAAAAATACGCACATAAATAGCAATTTACGATTTTATTTCATTTATTTGTCACATTTCGATATTATTTTTGTACTTTAAAGTTACAACTCATATTGACTTTATTTCGTTTGTCGATTTATTCATTCAGTTTTTTATAAGTACTAACATAGTTCTTGTAATTTGGTAAATGCAGCAAACGTTACTAATGAACAACAAATAAACGAAATTGTTTTGACTGCATCACACATAAATCACGAATATTTTTTGCGCATGTGAATATTTATGGGCTTTCTATGTTCCTGCTTGTAAATTGAAAATTTGGGTAAAACTTTAAAGCGCAATGGTGCGACCTTGCTATGTATTTGCTATCGTTCCTGTCAAGACCACCGCAGTCTTACATAGCGCCACTGTTTGTTACTCTGGACACTTTAATGCTTAGCACAATAATCCGCTATTTACCGTCGCAGGTTGTGCCGTCAACCACGACTTACCAAAGCAAGTGATTCCATCGCCGTAATAGCCAGAAAGACAGTCACAGATATAACTTCCCGGAGTGTTGGTGCAGCTGGCTTGAGCGCTACAGCCGCCATTGTCCACTGCGCACTCGTTGATATCTGCGTCAGTACAGAAAGACTGGTGAAACAAACGGTATTAGAAATGAGACCAAAAATAGACCAGAAATTGCTAACGGTTTTGACTCCTTGAGCGTAATCGATTAAGCAAAAACCGAAACCGGTTTCCTTTTAGGGTAGAGTTTTCTGCAATCGATTAAGCCGGTTTCGCGAAACCGGGGTTAATTTTTGAAACCGACTCTGAAGCAGGTTTCGCTGGCGAAACTAGAAGCCGTTTGCTTGTTGCTGTTTTGTTTACTTGTAGTTGAATTGTTATCACGTACAGGAATAGAGCTTCAACAGTAAGATGAATTTATTTTTTTCAGTAGTAAAAAATTCGATCACCATGGGAACCACGACGCTCGCCATGTTGTCTGTTTACAATCCTACCGTCCTACGGAAACGGTTTGGTGCAATCGATTTACACAGCAAAACCCAAAACCGAAACTGGTTTCGGTTTTTTTAAATCGATTACGGCCTTTGTGTCTGTGCATTCTGAGCTCATGACACGCACATCGACATCGCTGCGGTTAAACTAGCGGTAGGCCTACTTGTTTCGTCAAACGTATTGCACAAAGGGTACAGTACTCTATATTCCGACAGTCGCTATACCGACAGCCGCCGTGTCCCGTGACCTCGGCCGTAGCTTCACTGATCGCTAGTCGAACAACTAGCTCCTCAGGCTTACCAAGTAGACCGTCGCAGGTAGCCAGTCTGCGAGTTTTGTAGTTACGTCCACTACCGTCGAACTTGTTACCTATATTGTAAGCTAACTTGTGGCGTGCATTATTGTCACATAAATGTTTGAAAAAAAGGCTAGCCTTAATCCGAACCCTAACACTAACACTAACCATAAACCCTAACCCTAACCTTAACCTCAACCATTGCTGAGAGTAAAAACCGTAATTTTAATATTAAGTGCAAAATCGTACTTTATTACACCTGAAATTGTCGCCTCCTGGTGAATATAAATGAAAAGCCTAATGAAGTTTTGTTGGCGTGAATTTCAGCCGGAATAGCATTTGTCGGAATAGCGCCTGTCGGAATAGAGTCTGTCTCCCAGTTAGTAAGCCTACGCAGAGCGTGATTGTATTTTCTACAAAAATACTGTTTCCCGGATAAACAAAGAAGCCTTCTTGGTCACCATCAAGGAAATGTAAAGCTGATATGATATGTTTCCAAACTGCTCTGTTCGCCATTGTATAAGCCTATAATTTGCCTTACAGCTTAATTATTATCCTGTTCACAATTTTACAGGACAGTGGTGTGACCTTGCTATGTATTTGCTATCGTTTCTGTCAAGACCACCGCAGTCTTACACAGCGCTATTATTTGTTACTTTGGACTTTAATGCCCAACACAATAATCTGTTATTTACCGTCGCAGGTTGTGCCGTCTCCTTCATATCCGTCATTACATGTGCAGGTAAATCCTCCGGCGAAGTTAGTGCAGCTGGCGTCAGCGCTACATCCGGCACTGCCATCAGCACACTCGTCCACATCTGCAACAGCGTACATCAACATTCACGTAATGACGCCATTACTATACTACATTTGCGCAACGTAACAGCAAATGCAGCACGTATTTGGGCACTGCGCCCACATTTGCTAAACTAAAAATTTGTCAAAAATTAATTATGAAAGAAAAGAAATTTGCCAGGCCTAAGAAAACCAATGGGCATGTAAAAAGATCACATCTTGACTACGTTTCACAAATTCAACTCTGTTAAGTTAGCAGCGTGCACACTGTAAGCCTTCGTGACCAGTCCGTTTGCTTAATGTTACTATCAATTTAGATAACAGGCATTTTATTTCAAAATATCGTTGCCACTTTTTCACTATGCATTAGCTTAAAAGATGGCGAAAGTATATCAACTGCAGCACACCGTTAGCGATCATTTTATTATGCTATACTCAAGCATCTAAAATAGTGTCTGAAGAATTGTAAGACTCGGGTATTGCATCTAGGATACACTGGACAAATAAGAGAAAGGTCGACGAAATCAGTCAATACTTGCAGCAGTTCACGGCTCAGTCGTGCACAGGGAATTTGAGAAGACGGCTCAAAGCACTGCAACCTGGCATTTGTGATGTTGTAATGGTAAACTCAGCTCCAGAAAACATCCGGGTGTTTTACGCGTCTACTTATCTACATCGCTTCCGTTCAAAATAGGCAGCAAAACACCAACGGTATTTTGATAACTCCATCGGCATCACATGTGTGTCTCAGAACAGTGGAATTCCTCATCTCATTTGATCTTATGCACCGCCTGTCAGGCTTATTATGACAACAAGAACAACGACAACAACGACGACAAATTAAATTTTGCGATTTTCGTGGTCTTTACAACTGTTGGATTAAAAAAAACTAATCGAAGTTATAAAGATTATTAAATTTTAAAATGGTTAGTCAGTACCAGTTCCAAATAAAACGATACTTACAAAACACGAACACACAAAAAATGAACAACACAATTTTTACGGTAATATAAATGATGCAAAATAAAGCCCTGACCATAAATTTATTTTAATTATACATGATAAAAATAACAAAAGACACATCTGTTAACGTAGGCCTACCGAAAGTTAATGGACAAAATTGGCAATATTGTCAAGGCAGTTTTAAACTGAATTACCTGTGCAGGTTTGGCCATCTCCTACATAGCCGTCTGGGCAGGCGCACGAAAAGCTGCCAGGTGAGTTAGTGCACACAGCGTCAGGGTCACAACCTCCGTTGTTTGTCGCACATTCGTCGATGTCTGCGTAGTCACACATTAATTCGCAAAAACTGTATTGGTTTTTGAGAAAAGTAAATATTATTACGTGGAAAATATCACAGAAAAAAAACAAATTTAAAAATAAGCTTTGATGTTTATAAATTATGTTTTAAAAAACTAGTCTAGCGCCATAAAACAGGCGTCAGAAGTAAAACAGTTGTCAACCAAAATTAATAAAACTTTAGTAATAAAATATTTTTATGCCAAGTATGAAGATGTGTACAAACATATTTAGCCAAAAAATTCGCACGGCAAAATCAATAATTAAAAAAGATGTAGCCCAGTTTCGGTGCCGGTATCGTATGCTGCCGTCCGCTAACTTTGCAAATATAATTACTGTTTATCTTAATTTTAGACAAAAGTCTACTTTTACGGTTCCATGCGTGGTTCTTGCGGCGCCGCAAGCCGTTAGTAAACATTTACGTGAAGCAGGCACCATTATCGGTAAGGTTTCGATGCCAGGCGATCTAGCGTTAGACCTCTTAAGTTACAAATTAGCATCTAATTACTCTTTTTTGCACAGCACTTACACAAAATTTCGTCCGAGCAAAGTGCAGGTACGAGACAGACAAATAGATGGACAAACAAACAGACAAACAGGCACGTAATGCGCCCTAATACGGCGATAAATAATGCATAAAATACTTGTGGCTTACGAAGCTTTGAACTGACAAACATTATCAGCGACGTGCATCGACATTGGTGGACACAAAGCCGTGACAATTTCGAGTTTGGAGCGGCTTTGTTAGACGACTATATCTTTGAATGGGGTCGTAAGCTTTTTAATGTGATCCGTGGTGCAGCTTTAATCACCAATGATTTTTTATGCATTTGTGGGTGCTAATTTTGTTGATTTTAAACTAGCGAGAACAAGCATTTATTCGTTGACTTTTAGCGGTATAGGGACAAAAAATTAGATTTCCTGGGCAAACTGTAAAATGGGACATGCTTTTGTGTCCCAAATACAGCAACGCCCATAAGCATGATGTAGGCCTATGAATTATAGAGCAGTACCTGTGCATGTTTGACCGTCTCCGTCATAGCCGCTATTGCAGCTACACGTGAAGCTACCTTGGACGTTAGTACACGTGGCGTCAGCGTCGCAATTGTCGCTGCCTGTTGCACACTCGTCGATATCTGCAGCGTCATAGACCAGTTCAACAAGCAGTATTAAGCTGTGGTTAGCACAAAAAACTTTTAAAATTATTAAACTGTATTACACGTTATGTAGCCTACTATTTTACATGTGACTATTTACACCTTTATTACACAATCGGCACTTGAATCAAAAATCTCCTTAACATGTGTATTTGCACTGTTTTCACTTACCATCGGACATATCGCTACGCTCCCTGCCCGCTTTATCTTTGCCACAGTATCGGTCTGCGGCCTCCATTTTCGGCCGTTCGTGCCTCACTTTGGTCTTCGGCTTTAATTTTAGCCTGCGGCTTTAATTTTTGGCCATTCGGGCCTTTTTAATTTTCGGCTCTTCGGGCCCTATCTCGACCTGCGGGCCTTGACACACTGCGCTGCAGCGTACTTCGCCGCAGCAAGCCGCTAGCTAGAATAATGCTAATGATGCGTCACCATGGTGACGACGTCTATATGACGTCACAGCCAATCGCAGTCCAAACTGCTATATCCCTCTTTTAAATACATACAGGGTGCGGCCAAAAAAGCGGACCTCTAAAGTTTTTCGCCGATTTTTTAGCAACCGTTTGGGATTTTAATATGAAATTTTACAGATTTATTTACCACTATCTTTTACAGCTAATTGCTAATTGCCGCACCCTGTAGATTGCGAACAACATCGCGAATTTATTGTGATGGCGGGACTTTTTTGAACTAGTTTTTGAAAAAAATGAATTTACACAGAAGACTGAATGCACACTTTTTTCTTTTTATTTAAATTGTACATAAATACACATTTTGCATAAGGTGTCTATGAATTACCTTCGCATGTGGCTCCGCCGTCTCTGGCGTGTCCTGCGTGACACTCGCAAGTGAAGCTGCCGGCGCTGTTAACACAGTCTGAGTTATCATCACAGCCGCCATTGTTAGTTGCACACTCGTCGATGTCTGCGTAATACAGAACAATTATTAACTGGTGGTTTTGTAGGAAGCCACAATACGAGCGGTGACGCTCCGTGGCTGTGAAAGTAACCGTAGACCTGGCGCCGCACTGGCCATGCGTCACAGACTCGGTAGCGAATCTACCTACGGGCTCAACAACCATAAAAGGGAGATGAGCACCCCGTCTACGCTTAGCAAGGCTATGGCACCTTTACCTTACCCAGTGGCGTCATTTCTTTGAAGTCTTGCCTTTCCCCGTTTTTTCCCTCTTATGCACTACCTTTTTCTCTTTTCTTCTCTTTTTCTCTCTTCTTCCTTCTTTTTTCTTACCCTCTGTTTTCTTACCTTTCCTTCTCCTACCTTCGCTTTTTACCTATTTTCTCTTTTTTTCTCCCTTTCCCTTTAAAGTAGGCTCCATACATTTAACTATGAAGTTTGGGGCAGCGCTTTAAGCTCCCCAGTGCGGTCTAAAAAAGAGCCCCACCGAAATTAAATTTAATGCATTTCAGTCTTAAAATGTGACATCTGGTGGCAACGATTTGAATGATTTTTTCTAAAAAAATCAACTGACCAGATTTCGTGCAGTTTACACAGTACAGATCAAACGGGGACCAAAAGTTTGTCGTCAGTCGTTTACACAAGACTAACTCAGCAAAAAAAATAAAACCACAAATCTTTGGATAATCCGTAGACCTTCTAAATGACGCCCCTGTCTTTACGTTACAGTACTAGCTTGTCGTGTTGTCTATTAGGCCTACACTGTACATAGGCTATGCTCATTACACAATAACAAAGGTTGCGTAATAGTGGAGGTTTTCGTGTATTCCCGTACCACTTGCTTGCTACCATTAACCCAAAATAATTGTGCCATATTCGGGCGTCGATGCATATCGCTCTTACATAGGTTTGTAAACTGTGAAAGCTTTTTGCTATAATATTTGTTGTCTTTGCGGAATTTGTGTCAATTTTTGTGTATGTGGTTTTATGAGAACATCTTTATCCGCTGCTCTGAGAACAATATCTGTGGACGGTAATAAACGTTGGTGGTTGATGCAGCTTTTACCAATGTAACTATTGACATTTTATTTACTATATTTTGTTGCCACGGCAACAAGCGTTGGCTGCGGTATAACTTAGAGACACCATGCAAAGGTGTTAACGTGATAACACCAGGTTTGATGAAACCACGTCAAAACATTCTACACAAGCCGAGCTGCAGCAAATTTTATTTTTGAATAATAACGGTAGGTTGCCATACCAACAACGGCTGGTTTGAAGAAAATTGTAATGACACCGTTAGATTGCTCAATCCTGAAAACTTCTTGTTTTTGTTGCCATGGCAACAATGGTCAATCGTGAAAAAATTAAAATAACGTCATTCATTTCTGCAATCTTAAAAAAACTTTCTACCTATATGTAAATAAAACTTAATAATATTTCTTACGCAAAATGAGCTAACGCAAAATGAGCTATAGTTAATTTTGTTTAGGAATTGCAATCCCGGGATCCTAAATCCCGGGATCTCGGGATACCGGCCTTTTTCGCCATTCCCGAATCTAGGAATTGGCGGCGTCTCCATTCAAAGTATCTTGGAATTACAAAAATTAGTTAACATTGTCATTTTTCGTGTGCTAAATAATAAAAATAATTTTGTAATTATTTCGTGAATAAAATATTTTATATGGACACGTAATACTTTGTGCTGTGCACTGTAATTTGTATTTTTACAGTCACTGTCACTTCTTTCCGTAGGGGCCTATAATACTGCACCCTATGCATGAAATAACATTTGGAAATACCAAAATAACGACCAATAAGCTTATGTAAGCTTAATCCCGAAACCGGTTCCCGGGATCCCGAGATTACAAATTTCTCAATCACGTGATTGCAATCACTAATTTTGTCACAAACTTGATTACTCACTTATGGCCACTTACGGTACTTGACATGGCTTCGTTAAGCCTATACAAGCCAATTTTATATTTTTGGACACGTCGATCCTTACTATTAGCACAGAGCTCTAAAAAATTACACGTAGCTCATTTGTAACGTTTGTAACATTAGTTTCAAGCTTAACTTTAGACGGACACGCTTAAGCTGTATCTTCTGACCTGTGCAGTCAAATCCATCTCCGTCGTATCCCGCGTTACAGCTGCACGCAAAGCTACCCGCCGTGTTAGTACACGTAGCGTCTGCACTGCATCCTCCATTGTTTGTCGCACACTCGTCGATGTCTGCAAAGTATATTCATTCATAATTTAATGCGCAGGAAGTTTTGCAAACCAGCATTATCAAAACTCTTTGTCGGTCTGCAAAATTAATCCCATACCACGTATGAATTATTAATAAAAAGAATTGAAAATGTCAGCAAAGTTAGAGTAAAAACATTACCTGCGTGCATAAAGCCCGACTAATTATGTGGTTGTAAAAGTGTGTCATTAACGTAGCATACCACGCCAAAGTAACAACCTGAACAATCAAAGCCGTCTCCTTCGTAGCCGGCTGGACAAGTACACTCGAATCCACCCGGGTTGTTAGTGCATGTGGCCCCTGCATGGCATCCTCCGTTGTTGGTAGCACACTCGTCGATATCTGCACATAATCAAACATACTTCGGACCATGTGACAAATTCTCACGGCAACCTCGTGTCGAAGTAGAAATAAAACAGCAGAAAAAAAATAAGACCGACGCAGTTCCGGGCGGCCTAAAATAACATCTGCAGTAAAATATCAGACCGCCAATTACTGGCGTGCCTTCATATTATTTTCAGGAGCTTGTCGTCGACTTTGACGTTGCCACGAGTCGCCGCCATGCTGCCCTGTTCTGTGCGCGTCGCTGTGCCGCAGTCAAGCCGACCTCCACAGTTCAGCCAGGCATTCGTCTCCAATATGCGAAATGCAGGTCTTGCGAATTCGGTAGTGGTTTTAACCTGAATCTACTCGGTTGAGATGGCCAACGAAAGACAGACGACGACTCCGAACAGTATCTGACAGCAGTAGTTGCCCAGTACAAAAACAAACCTCATCACGGGTAACAAACTGTGGCCAGTGGATACTGAATATGCGCCGAAAACACCAGATATTAAAGGAGTGGATTTTCTTAGATAAAGTTGGTGTAACTGATCCAGTCTCCGCCGGATTTTCCTGAACAGCAGCGCACTAAGGAACTGTATCGGTGTCACAAAAGTACTGAATTTTCGTCTTGTCTAATGATCAAGCTGAGAAGGCATGCTTTCACGCTCATAACTTCAAGCTCTTAAACAAACGAATTTTGTCTTTTTTTGCCAAACCCAAAAATTTACCTGAGAGATATGTATGAATAGTTGCAGCGTTGGCTATATTTTATCACACTCGTGTTACTGATGATGTCTGTGATGCCTTACCCTGGCAGGTAACTCCATCGCCCTCATAGCCAGAAAAACAGTCGCAGATACGGCTTCCCGCTGTGTTGGTGCAACTGGCCTGAGAGCTGCAGCCGCCATTGTCTATTGCACACTCGTTGATATCTGCATTAGCAAGTTTTGACAAAAAAAATGAGCGATACTAAAAAAACCAGCAATTGATTATCAATCAGTCAATCAATTAACCAATCATTTAATCAAAGTTGTCTGTGCATTATAAAGCTTATAAAAACGCAAACTTATTTGCAGCGAAAAATTGTATATTCTATATCAGTCATCCCGACGAAAACAACGAGACCGATATTGAATATTTTCAAACTGCTGTGTCGCTCGTTGCTTTTAAGTTTTTCTCAATATTTATCTTACAATTCCACTCACAGTTCTACATGGCAGTTCTGTCTTTATGTTAATTTATTATGTATGATATAATGTCGAAACCACTGCAAACTGCAGTATTAACATTAGGATAGTGCCCATGCGTGCATGTAAAACTGTCATCTAAATGTTTTCGACACGCCAATACTCAAAACAATAATCGCTTACTCACCCTGGCAGTCTTTGCCGTCTCCGTTATATCCGTCATTACAAGTGCAGGTAAATCCTCCGGCGAAGTTAGTGCAGCTGGCGTCAGCGCTACATCCTGCACTGCCATCAGCACACTCGTCCACATCTGCAACAATATGTAGTATTGACTTACGGCTCGCAATGACATCGTTAATATACTGGAGTGTGCGCAACGTGACGATAACTGTAGGACGTATTTAGGGGGTTTTGCACCGGATACTTCTTTAAAAGTGAAGACAACCTGTAACAAGAACATCAAAAACGAAAATAATTTGGCAAAAAGCGGAATCTTAGATAAATGCTGACATCCGGTGAATCACAGGTCATTTTTTCGTAACTTGAATGCAACTGTTTTTGACTGAAAGTTTGACTTAAAGCCGCTTTTTCCCCGAGATTAAAAACCCTAAGTTACTGAACCTCACAAGCGCGACAGATCGAATGCAAAAATATTTCTGCAATCAGTAGGTCTGCAGCTGATTCTTTTCGCTGTTCTAATATGGCTTTGGTAGTTGCTGATTTGTACAATAAACAGAAAACAACACAAAATGTCGTCGAGCTAACCGCGACGATCTATAAGTTTTCGTGTTAACAGACAAACTTTTTGACGCTAGGCATAAACGATTCTGCCGTCAGTACCAAGAACAGTAATTACCTGTGCAGGTAAAGCCGTCTCCTTCGTAGCCATCTGTACAGGCGCACGAAAAGCTGCCCGGAGAGTTAGTGCACACAGCGTCAGTATCACAACCTCCGTTGTTTGTCGCACACTCGTCGATGTCTGCAAAAACACACATTGATGTACAGTGTACAGACGTTGCATTGTCCAAAAAACACACAAGCCGGATATTATATCAGAGCTGCTGAACAAATTTGACAATGACTGAATGTAAAAATCGACAAATTTTCGAACGGAATTATTTATAATAAGCGACTTCATAAACCTATAAATTTATAAATAAACGACTGTTCGAACAAATGATTTTGTTAATGAATAAATTTATAAGTAGACGAGTTAACGGACAAACGGATTTATCAATAAACTATTTTATAAACAAGCGTATTTGTGAATAAACGTATTTGTGAACAAATCAATAAGCAGATTTATGCACGGACAAATTCAAAAATAAACGAAGCAAAAAAAAATCTTAATTAAACAATAAGCAAACTTAAAGAGCTAACGTCAAACTTAAAGGCAGATTTGTAAAGCGCCATAAAACATTATAATAAGGAACAAACGCGCCAAGGCATTTGTTAACCAAAAATAATGCAGAATAAAAAATAATGACAAGCTAATTAAACAAGTTGTTTTCGGCATAATTTATGTCAAAAACATGGACACCAACGGGCACTGAGCTCATAAAGCAAGAGAGAGAGGAACAGAAAAAGAAAGAGCAAAGGTGGAAGAAAGAAAAGAGAAAGAGGAAAAGAAAAAAAATTATCACAGGCTAAACGTTAACAACAACTCCTCTTTTCTGCAAAAATATCAATAAATGTAGCCTAGGACTGCATCGATTTCTAACCTAAATAAGGTTTAATTTGGCACATTTAATTGTGGAACATTTCGTGTAAACCATTTAATATATATGGGCTTCTCTCCACAAAGATAAAATGTAAGCACAATTTTTATTTATACATAGCATATACCTTTGTTTTTCGTTAACTCACCTATACTCCAAACCAAGTCGCTTAAAATGCAGGATTTAAAAATAATGGACCCCATGAACATAATGTACATGTATACACTACAGCAATATACCTGTGCAGGTTTGTCCATCACCGTCATAGCCGCTATTGCAGCTACACGTGAAGCTACCTTGGACGTTAGTACACGTGGCGTCAGCGTCGCAATTGTCGCTGCCTGTTGCACACTCGTCGATATCTGCAGCATTACGGACCAGTTCAACTAACTTTATAAAACTACATAAAAACATAACAAAACGTTAAACCTAGCAGCTTGTTGTACCGTTAATACTTAAAGTATTCCTCCTCCTTGATGGCAAACTCCTACTGGAGCATAGCGGTGTCGACAACTTGACGCCACTGCCGGCGATCTGCAGCAAGACGCCAGGTCGAGTAAACGCCGGTGCTGAAGGGCTGGAAGTCCCGGGACACGGTTCTCAACCATGTATCACCGGAACGTTTTCTCAATCTTTTTCAACCTGCAGGCGAATTGTTCATTGCAGCTACCACGACCCTGTGGTGGTCTTCTTCGTATGATCTTCCAGCCAGGTAGCCGAAAAGTTGAAGCCTTCTCATGCGCACCAACCTGGGCGCCGCAAAGCAGCCTGTGGTTCTTCACATTTCGGCATTTGTGACATGGCGCGTGTATGGAATGCGGAGTATGCTCCGCTGGCACTACATGTCGGAGGCATCTATCCTGTCTAAAAATTGTTTGGTTACTGTCCAGGTGTCGCAACAGTACAGTAGGACGGGCAGTATGTTAATTATGTAAAGACAAACTTTTTTGCTGACTGAGATTCATGACTTTTAAATATGGCGGTTAATCTGTGTCATGCAGTAACGAGCTATGCCAATTCGTCTCCGGATTCTCCGGATTCTCCGGATTTCTGTGTCGCTGCTTCCATTGCTGTGCTCTGTGCTTCCAAAGTAAACAAAAGACTGTACAAGTTACACATTTGCGTTGCATACAGCAACAGCATTCTCGGTACGAGGTAAATTGCCAATCTGCTGTATCTTCGTCTTAGACCAGTTGATTTGTAGACCCAAGGGAGCTGGTTCTTCATTCATTACCACGAGGGCTAGCAACAGAACTTTGAGCATCTCTGCAAGCAAAGCGATGTCGTCTGCAAAGTCCAGATTTGTAAACACTTCCACGCTAATGGTACAATCACAGCATCCTCTGTGTACGATGCACTCCATTAACTAGTCCATAGATACTGCAAACACGTCAGCTGCTATTCTGCATCCTTGTCTCACACCACAGTCTACCTGAAACCAATCGGATGTGATTTTGTCAGCTAGCACACAGTTACACGTGTCTGTGTAAAGGGCTTTTGATAGGTTCATTATCTTAGCAGGTAGACATAAGCTTTGAAGCAGAAACTGTAGGGAGTGTCAATCAGCCAAGTCAAACGCTGATTTGAGGTCGACATAAGCAGCCCACAGAGGTTGATTGAATTCTTGCCGTATCTAAATCAATGTGCTCAGTGTGAAAATACGATCCGTTGTAAATCGTCCCGGAGTAAAGCCACTTTGTTCAATTCGTTGAGCTTGAAATGGCTTGGACTTCGCTCGGCTGAGAAAAATATGCAAACACCTAGCTACCAAGTTGTGAACGGATCCCGGGTAATGTTGTAATCGCCACTAACACCCCTTCATCTCCCCTGAAAACTTGTTTGTCAAAGTTTATTAATGTTGTGAGCTCTCGTCTTTGTATCTGTTTACTAGTTTGTATTTTTTTAAATACATAATTAAAACCGTATTTTTTATTAATGTTAGTGTATGATCTTGGTTTAAATAATGTGTTTTTACGGCAAACGCTTGTGCAACTGCTATACATAGGTCCTGATAGTTTTTAATAGGTTTTAGCTGAGTTTTGTATGTCATTTTTGTGGGCGCATCCGTTAGCAGAGTCTTGGCTTTTTTGGATATTTTGTCAACACTCTTTGTGCTGTATCTTATACAAAAAAAACTTTGCTGCATGTGTTTTATGTGCTATTATACACCTAAACTATTTTTATATTGTTTTTACTTGCTGAAATTTTTAAAAGTCATTTTACATACATTAATTTTTTAGGCTTTAACGCCTAAAAGTCTACCAGGGCATTGTGTAGTTTTTCATTAGTAGAGCATGCACCTTTATTTTATCAATACTGCAAATGAAAAATAAAAAGAGGTAATTTTCGACCAACGCTTTAAAATTAGTAATTTCTACTGTTGCATGCACTGCACAATATTATTGTTTATGCTTAGCGATGTCATCGGCTGCTGCGGAAGCATGTCTGACAGTTTAGGCCGATGGCGACTGAAAAATATTCATGCAGTTTTCGGTCTTCGTGATGTCAACAGCAAGCGGACTTCGCCAATAAGCTTACATTTTGCGAATGTAGGCCTAGCAGCCAAAAATTAAACTTTTGAGTTAATACGAAACATCATGCTTCCCGACACAACATGAGAGTTGTTTACTTTTATTTACTAAATTGTACATAAATTAAAGATGTGGTAAAAGCTGCAACTAACGCGGGATGAAAATGATTAATTGTCCGATATCGCACGCGTTTATTGTAATAGCCTAACCTTCTCGTCGTCGTCGTCGTTGTCAGCGCTTAGCCGGTAAAGACCGTAGCGTCGCCCCGCGGTAACCACAACTTACTGCACGCCTCTAGAGGTCAGCAGGCGGGATGTTGTTGTCCCGCCGAATCAGGTCAATTCATCTGTTGCGGAGACGGTCTGGACGACGATTTTATTAACTACTTAGTAGACTTCCGAGAGATAGGTTGACGTGGCAGTTAATGGTCTTGTAAGCTGGAACGTCATATGGAATGCGACGAGGGCTCTGGAATCGGCATCAAGAAGAGTCTAGACTTCGGCCGCATAGTGATACAGATGGCACTAAAACCGGATAGATACGGGGTTTTGTGGTCATAAAAAACACCGGTCCTTCCAGATGTGAATGAGTGATGACATAACTGACGATACCAGACCGATACGGCTGTTGAGATCTGGACGGGAGACTACCTAAATAGATGAAATTGCCGTGCTGTCAACTGTGCGTCTATTTAATGCGACGGCTGATGATACCTGCGGCGTTTAAAATATGAAGAAAAAGCCACACACGCCTAATCAAACCATTATTTAAGTCATACATAAAAACGCAATTATATAATGGACTACCTTCGCATGTGGCTCCGCCGTCTCTGGCGTGTCCTGCGTGACACTCGCAAGTGAAGCTGCCGACGCTGTTAACGCAGTCCGAGTTAACATCACAGCCGCCATTGTTAGTTGCACATTCGTCAATGTCTACGTAATACACGACAAGTAAATTAGAGTTTTGTCCGAACGCCTGTTCGTCAGTAAATACGTTACTCGTTAAGAACACAAATTCGTAATGCGTCATAATTAAAATTATTGACGTAAACGTTTCTCACGTAACATGTAATCGGCGTGCAAGTTTTTAAGTTTGAGTTTACGTGTAATATATATTTTAGTATTTGTATTGTTAACTTTAAGCTTAACGTTGGACGGACACGCTGAAGCTGTATTTCACCTGCACAGTTGAATCCATCTCCGTCGTATCCTGTGTTGCAGCTACATTCAAAGCTGCCGGCCGTGTTGCTGCAACTGGCGTCGGCGCTACATCCTCCGTTGTTTGTCGCACACTCATTGATGTCTGCAAAACATATAAAAATAATTTGTTAATAAGTTGTATGCGATATAAATGCTAACTGCTATAAATTTTAAAGAACATCGTCAAAACCTTTTTGTGTGTCCCAGAAGTTAATTTTAATTCGTGCATCAGTAAAACAGTATTACAAAAACAACGTTTGAAATATTAGCAAAATCAGAGTCAAAAATATTGGTAAAAGCCGACTAATGCTGTGGTTTAAGAAGTACATTATTAGCGTAGCATACCACGCCAAAGTAACAACCTGAACAATCAAAGCCGTCTCCTTCATAGCCGGCTGGACAAGCACATTCGAATCCACCCGGGTTGTTTGTGCATGTGGCCCCTGCATGACATCCTCCGTTGTTGGTAGCACACTCGTCGATATCTGCACATAATTAATTAAACATTAATTTACATGTAGAATACAATTTTAAAAAAAACGCCTGGAAAGTGGCCAGGCAAGGTCTTGACTTATGTGCCCATGGATTAAAGAACAGAATGCTAATAATTATACCGCCAGCATTACCGTAAACAAACAACCAAAATGTATCCTTGGTACTGGCACAAAGAGAGTTGGGGTTGGAATTATGAACCGAAATTATGAAACAGCAAAGTTAAGATGGTGAATAATGCAACGTTATTGCGCCGTGGAAAAAGGGAAGCATTAGTCGGAGAAGTAGTTGTGTACCACTGGCAGCTGATTCCTGGCAGTTAGTCATTTTTCGGCTTTCTATTTACGACATTCAGGGGAAAATGACTGCAGACTGCACATAAGGCAGCAAGCTTGGTAGCCTACGATTTAACATTCATGCAGGCGGAGCTTCTACGCATGTTCTCGGCAGCAAGCTAGGGAGGTAAGCTAAAACATTTTCATAATACGAGCAGCAGCGGCGGTAGCAGCAGCGAGGTGGTCGCGGAGCTAGGTGCTAGGTGCTAGGTGCTGACTCTGTGGACTGCTGGCAGTTTGCTCATCCCATTGGATATGCAGCAGTTTCGAAATCTTGTAGCATATTTAGCAGTTTCTAAATGCAAACAAACGCTTACAGTGGCTGGCTTTCAATTCATCTTGCGCCGCTAAAATTCCCTCGCCTGTCCAGCTTTGGTCCATTCACTGTCCAGTCATTATAATTTTCCACAACGAATATATTCGCGGGACACTGATTTAGAAAACTAGTTTTTCAGTTTGTCCGTTCTCGATTTAGCCGTTACGTTCGTTCTTAAGTTAGTCGTTTAACAGCGGCGTTTACTGCGTATTCGATACAACTAGAATTCGTTGTCATTATTTTAGGCTTACGTTTTTTTTGTTTTAAGAGAAGGAAACGTTTTGTTCTATCAACCGTCTCACTCGTGCGTTTTTCTCGGCAGTGCAGGGTTTTTAACGACCGCAGCTCGCGGGTTGTCGCAGTACCACTAGTGTTGTCAAGACTGCATTCAACCCAAAATTGCAAACGATTGAGATGACTTACCAATGCAGGTTATTCCGTCGCCTTCGTAGCCAGATACACAGTCACAGGCACGGCTTCCCACAGTGTTAGTGCAGCTGGCTTGTGCATCACAGCCTCCGTTGTTGGTTGCACACTCGTTGATATCTGCGTCAGAACAAACGAACTGATTAAAACAGTATTAAACATTGACAGCGATTGATTATCAATGTTGCCTTGTTGGCGGAAATAAAGTGAAGATAGCGACTGGAGACTGTTTGGATGCTGATTATGTACACATAGACGTATACGCAGCGCAAATGGTCACGCTAAAGATGGCAAAAAATGTGAGATTTTTACACTAAGCTTACTATGCTGCCTGTTGCGTTTACGCTTTTTTTTAAATATTTGAGTTATAATTTATTATTTCGCATGGCAGTGATGTATTTTTTGCTAGTATATCCGGTATCATTCCTGGCATAGGCGTAATGTCAAAGCCGCTGCAATTGGTACACAGCGTTAGTAATTGATACTTTGGACGCTACAGTGCTGAAGCCGTTAGTGATTGTACTAGCATACTTACCGTCGCAGGTTGTGCCGTCTCCGTCATATCCGTCATTACAAGTGCAGGTGAATCCTCCGGCGAAGTTAGTGCAGCTGGCGTCAGCGCTACATCCTGCACTGCCATCAGCACACTCGTCCACATCTGCAACAACGTACATCAATATTGATCTAATGCTATCGTCACTATAGAGACCCCATCTGATAAAATGAGTTACTAGAGTTTTTTTTCAGTTGAGATCTTGCTACAACAACGGCACGCGCCTTTTGCAGCACCACCGCCCGCGTTAACACTGGCATTAAACATAATGGCTTTAGGTTCGTAACATTTAAAGCCTATCTTTACTCTCAGTGTTTACCCGCAGAGAAAATAACTTGTGTGACATTGACCTTCGACCTATAACCATAAAAGTCTAGAAGTTGTCAATAACAAAATGTTTAAGCTAAGTGCAACGCTTTAACACGGACTTTTTAACGCAAAGCAAAACAACATTGTCGTCGTCAATAGCTACCGCGAACAGTAATTACCTGTGCAGGTAAAACCATCTCCTTCGTAGCCATCAGTACACGCACACGAAAAGCTGCCGACAGTATTACTGCACGTGGCTTCAGCGTTACAACCTCCATTGTTTACCGCACACTCGTCGATATCTGCGTAGTCACACATTAATATACAAACGATGTGTTGTTACCCAAACTGGAAGTTTCGGGCAAAGCTTAACGTGAGGCTGCCCAGCGCCGTAAGTTAACCTAAAAAGAAAATTCCAATGGTGATGGTTTGGTTTTTATTACCACAAATATAATAACAGAACAATGCTTAATATTGTAATAGTTGGGTGCCTAGAAAAATACATAAACATCAATGTTGGCCACCTGTTTTTACACACAATATAACGACAATGTTGCACAATCATAAAAACAAAAAAAAGACAGATTAGCCAGGTTGAAATTTTGATTCTGTCAACTCCACATGACGAATGCAATTGCATTAGTTTATACAGTCCCCGCAATATTGATTCTTGGCTGAGTAAACAGCAGCCGCGTAAACTTTTTTTGTTAGTAAAGTAAAGTGCACGACGTCTTCTTTATCGAATGCGAGAGGGATTGTAGTTGACAAAACATTTCGCTTGTCAATGGATTGACCCATTTTAGAGATAGCTCAATTGCAATCGATGTCCACAAATTTCGAGTGCGCGCACTGCTCAAAAATTGAAATAGACATAATTATGGCCCTGTACCTAATGAATAAACATCCATAAGCGTAATTTATAAATTACATAGGCATACCTGAACAAGTTTGACCGTCTCCGTCATAACCGCTATTGCAGCTACACGAGAAGCTACCTTGGACGTTAGTACACGTGGCGTCAGCGTCGCAATTGTCGCTACCTGTTGCACACTCGTCGATATCTGCAGCGTCATAGACCAGTTCAACAATCAGTATTAAACTGTGGTTTATACGAAAAAAACATTGAACGGTATTGCAAGTGTTTTTAAATAGACTTACATGTTAAAACGGTATAGAAACTACATGTATAGTCAGTATAAACTTACAAACTTTTCTTTCATTGTTTTTCTTGACATTTCGGCAACCTCTGCTGCGTTTGTCTGGACGATTATCCACCAAGTGTTACTACGGCAAACAGTAACAGATCATAAATGTGTGGAAATTGGTATTAGCTCCGGTTTCATTTTATCAACTTCTTTTTATCTTTTTGATGCGTGTTTTTGTTTTGATCTACCGGGCTTTCTTGTTGGTTTCTATGTTGATCACTTTAGCGCGGTCTTAGTCTATGACGTGGTTAGGAGAAATGGCGTGTGGTCTGTGACTGCAGACTTGTTTTGTCAGTTGCGGCAGATGTAAGCTCTTACATCACGTTGCATAACTTCTTGTCGATGGTCCTGTAGCCGTACCCGCAACAGCTCTGCGAGTTTTGCCACGGACTCACAGGCATCTTGCTGTTTTCGCTTGTCATTATCATTGACTGAAATGGTTTCATACATGTAACTGTAAGAATACGATGCCGTCGTCTAAAAGCTTAGCTCGGGTAGCGACTTCCGACAGGCCATGAATAAACAGCATGATAGATGTCGTGTTGTTTTGCTCTGAAAACTGTGGAATTAGTTTCAGAGTAACTTTTTTAGCGTGGCCGATTTTATCTGTCGTCTGACGTTGTTGATGTTGCATGTAAATACCCGATGTTACACCGTGTGCCGATAAATATCATCATTATCGATTGTAGCTTAAGAAGGAATTATTAAATTTTAAAAGTTGCTGGTACGAATGTTGTTAAAAACTGGACATCAAACGATTACTTTAGTTCCCACCACACCCACTGTTTTTGCGTTACCAAAAAAAGTGGAGCACACGAAATAGTCCTAGACTTGAACAAAAAAACGTCAAAAACATTTTTTACATTATTAATTGTAACTTAATAAAGCATGACCAATTTTTAAAAGTTTTGGTATAAATTGTTGGCCTATCTCGGCCATCTGTACTTTTTTGTTATTTAAACCGCGCCGGTTTTTGTTAGAACTACTAACAAGCTTTGCAGACTTTTATTTTTTTGTAAACATAAACATAAGCAGCATGATGAGCTTCTGTCACAAAAACCAAATACGTGGTAAAATTGCTATTAAAGTGAGACCAAAATAATTGAATGTCGGATAGATCTAACTGCAAGCAGCATCGCCCGCGCTCATTGCGATAATTGCAGTATTTAAACATGTAAAAAGTTGACAAAACATTTTGAGAATTTATGTCACTTGTTTATAAGAACAAACGTAACGCATAGACTACCTTCGCATGTGGCTCCGCCGTCTCTGGCGTGTCCTGCGTGACACTCGCAAGTGAAGCTGCCGACGCTGTTAACGCAGTCCGAGTTATCATCACAGCCGCCATTGTTAGCTGCACACTCGTCGATGTCTGCGTAATACACAGCAATTATTTTTCGGCAGATTTATTAACCCGTAATGGAAATCTTGCCTGACTGTCTGTCCGTCCGTCTAATACACAGGCTACGTGCTTCCAATATTTGAATTCGTAATGCGTAATTAGCGCTACGTTCGCCAAGGTGAAAGTAACTGGCGTGTCGATATAAGGTTCAAAACTCTAAAGTTGTTACAAATGTAGTGTCTTTTTTACATGTAATACTCGTATCATTAACGTTAAGTTAAATCTGTGGATAACCTGCGCAGTCGAATCCATCTCCGTCGTATCCTGCGTTACAGCTACATTCAAAGCTACCCGCCGTGTTGCTGCAGCTGGCGTCGGCACTACATCCTCCGTTGTTTGTCGCACATTCGTCGATGTCTGCAGAATATATAGAAAACATTATACTTTGATGTGCACTTACATTGTAGTTTCAGAAAACTTAAATCTCATTAGTTACAGAGGACTATATACTGTCCTCTATACTGTCCGATAAATTAATGTCAATGCACGCACGAATTAAAAAAGCATTATTATAAATAAAACAAATAGCAAAATATCAGCAGAGTCAGAATCCAACGATTTTCTGCGTAATGCCCAAGAACGGCTGCGTTTGTGCGAAGTATGCCATTAACACCCATAGGCCTATTATCACAGGCGGACCTTTAGTTCAAGCCCTGTGTTAACGGCGACTTCTCTTTCTTATGGGAAAGCCAAAAATTCGACCCCCCCACAGAATCAAAACCCCCGACCCGATTAAGATAAAATTTGGCACGGTTGATAATGTCGGCGAGGGGACGCGTCATGCAAAATCACAGGCTGAACGGTAGTTCAAGCCCTGTGTTAACGGCGACTTCTCTTTCTTACGAGAAAGCCAAAAATTCGACCCCCACAGAATCAAAACCCCTGATCTGATTGAGATAAAATTTGGCACGGTTGATTGTCTCGGCGAGATGACCCATCACACAGAATTTCATGCAAATCCCTCCAAGGGGGGCTTCCCGGCAAATGCGTGAAATATACGCAAAAACTTTTGTAGCCATATACCTTTTTTCAGAAACTCACCTACAGGTCAGACCCTTCGGCGGATTTTTGCGTGCGATGCCTCAAACGATGCGGTCTCGCGCAAGGATGTGCCTTTTGGGGGTTAAAAAATTTGAAATTAATATTTAACGTATTTATTCGCAAAAATCGAAAAAATTACAATGGCGCCTATGGGGAAAATTAAGCA
>Ga0056128_1000707_pt1 | contig 32539 bp, 18 predicted proteins | sample WorMetLIZISLAND2_FD_71113 | JGI IMG/M metagenome (GOLD analysis project Ga0056128, IMG submission 71113) | Marine gutless worms symbiont microbial communities from Max Planck institute for Marine Microbiology, Germany - Olavius geniculatus... ...
ATTTTACCGCATTTATCTCGTGTAGCGTGAACACGGTTGCAGATAGGCACAGACATGCTGCTTATCACAACAAGCACTGGTGACAAGCTTTTTATTGCTGTAAACGTCGATGACCTTGAATGACCTTGAACCTTCAAAATAGGGGTTTTTAGTGAATTTTTCAGCGATTTTTGGCTTTGACACACATTTTAAGAATGAATTGCACCGAAATGGCTGGAGATAGACCTGGACATTTTGCGCATGACATCTTTTAGCATAGAACGTACATTTTTAAGAATCTACAAGTAGTTATTTTACCGCTATTGGCTCGTGTAGCTTGAAAACAGTTGCAGATCGGCGAAGACATGTTGCTTATCATAACAAGCAATATAGTGACAAGGTTTTATTGGTGTAAACCTAGATGACCTTGAATGACCTTGAATTTCCAAAATAAAGGTATTAGTGTTTCTTTTGCAATTTGTGGCTGAGGCGTAGATTTCAAGAGTGAATTGCGTCAAAATGGATAGAGTTAAGTTAAGAGAACCTGCGAATAGGAACTGCTAAGGCTGTCATGCGTCTCATGAGCTTTGCTCAAATTACTTGTTGAATTCACGATACATCTTCTTCACGTTCGTTCATTTACGCCACTTGGCAATAAGCAACGCAAGGACGTACAACAAAAAAGCCCAGCTGTCGCTAGGGAAGACGCACTACAGCCTATAAGTTCCTGTTGCAGTAATGACTTTCAAGGTCATCCAAGGTCAATGATTTCCATTTCATCTGACAGCTCGTAGGCCTATGGCACTTTTTGTTAGCGAATTATAGTAATCTTGGCTGTATGTCTCTTCGTTTTCGAGATATGGTCAGTTTTCTCTTGAAAACGCACATTTTTCCTACCCCCTCTGTTCAACCCCAATTTTGAAAATGTTTTCTTGCAATAGATAGCTGAAATTTTGCGTGCCTAAGCCTATTACACAGAGCTAAGTATTTGTGTAAAAAGTTTTATTCTCATAAGCCTTAACATCTAGCCATCAATAGAAATTTATTTAGCAACTGTTATTAGTTTGTTTATCTGTAGTCTGTTTATCATGTATTTTCTGTGTTCCTTTTGTTTATCTTAGTAATGTTTGTAGTTTTCTTTTACTGTTTTTCTATGTTATTGTTCTTGTGCGTTTGTCGCGAGTGTTTATTATATATTAAAATAAAAAAATAAATAAAATATTGCATCCGTTACAAACGACAGACAGACAGACAAACAGACAGACGACAACGACACCGAAGACGCCGTACAGCGTTGCTGAAGTGCGTCAAAAAGACAGTGATGTAAATATTTTTCTTTAGAAAGTTCGCAGCCTATGTAGATTGTGCATTGATAAACGAATTTTAATCTTAAAAACAAGACAGCAGGAAAAACAGAATTTACTGTCACGTAATTAACTGTTAACCATTTCAGTTGATTTCAACGCTGTGGTTGTCAATTATATTCAATTAAAAATATTCAATTTCACTATTCTTTGCAAATGAGACGTCACTGTTCAGGTTCAGCTGCGTCGGTGAGGTCAGCAGCCGGCGGCAGCAGTGTGGGCGTGGCTTCATTCCACGCACCTGCCAGTAGTGATGACGTCACGGACGGAGCTATGACGTCATCACAGAAAAGACTGGAGCTGGAGAGACAGCAGGACAGTGCCGATGAGAGGAACTTTGAGCTCGCCCAGCGACTCAAGCAGTCCGTTTTATCTCTTCTACTGATAGCCTAGTTCTGTTATGGCCAGTTCACACCTACCCCGCCAAAGCGAGTCAAATCAACACAACTGTTGAGTTGCGTTTTATCGGCGTCGTAGGTGTGAACTGGTCATTAAAGTTCTACTTTTACGGAAGTATCTGCAGTTACAGGATGTACATAATTCTTCATAGGGAACGCATATCAGAGAGTCATTAATTCATTTTGTCAAAGTTTGAGTCCAAGTATAGTGGCTCTAAGTCCACATTTGAGTCCGAGTCATAAAATATAAGGACTAGAGTTCGACTACAGTAAAGGGGAACGGACGAGCGTCGCCTGCCATATGAGATCACACGGTGTTACTTGCCAGTGGCATCTGACACAGGTGAACGTGCCCCACCTTAACCCCAGCCGGGCAGACTACATCGTGTCTCAAAAAACAGTCAAAATTGTTTTATCAGAACGTTGTCAAATGAAATTTCAACCAACTTTGAAAATTTTAGGCACAGACATGGCCAAGACGATAGAATTATGTAAGTTATACTCTTTTTCCACCTCGCGTGATTTGCGTCAACGCACTACCGTGTGAAACACAGATGCTTCAAATTGTTACATTACGTGGTGATTATTTGCATCAGATTGTTCACCTGACAGTAGGTGCTACGTGATTTAATAATTTTGTGGTATTAAATATTTTATGGTGAAAATAGCAGACGACAAAATAGCTGACTGATAAGCTTAAAAACGATTAATCAATGAGTGAATTCTGTTTGATCAGTCAGTAGATGATTTCGTTATCAGTCAATGGCATTGCATTTAAGCCATTGTCTTTGTATGCTGGGCCCACTTTGGACATAAATTCTGATGATTTGCAAGCAAGTTGTTATACAAACTTATAATTCTGTTAAGTAATTTACACTGAGTATTATTTTGTGCTTAGTGAAGTCGTTACAGCGTTTTCTTGGAAAATAACTCAACATTATGCAACAAATAGAACATCTATGTTTCACATGGTAGTGCGTTAACATAAATTAGGAGAGGTGGAAAGTGAGTGCACTTTGCATAATTTCATCGTCTTGGCCATTTTCATGCCAAAATTATTTTGTCAAATTAAGTGAAAATTTGACAAAGTTATGACAAAAACAATTTTGACCATAGATGTGATAAACGTCAAAAAAATTATACTAAACGTTAATAAACGCATTTATTAGGAAAAAGATTGTAAACGTTTGTAAACTAAAAGTAAAGGTACACAGAGCGTAAGTTTAAATATTAGGCCTATATTATTTGGATAATTCCAAATTCCAATAAAAGTTTTTTCATTATTATTTAATTATTTGGATAATTCCAAATTCCAATAAAACTTTTTTCATTGTCAAAGAATGTCTTATTCCAGTTCTCTGACAACCGTTTTACAAAAATGTCCAGAATTCACTCACTTTAATCTTATAGCTACGTAAAAATTACTGTAAGTTGAGTTGTCCTGTCCACTAATAATCTTCGTCGCTGCCATAAAATTGCTTCGTTTCGCCCATGTGATTTTCATTGAGATAAACGTTGACAAAATAATAAACGCGTTTACAAAGATTTTTTGTAAACGTTGTAAACGTTTATCACATCTATGATTTTGACTGTTTTTTGAGACACAGTGTAGTACTCGATTTGTTAACACCGGATGGATAAAGGGCTGAGTTGATCTGGTTACGTACCGAGATGGATTATCTGTCCGTCCATCCAAGTACTAAACAGGCTCTGCGTGGATTATTGGAATTGTGAACACCCATAATCTTCTCTGTCGGAAATTTGCAGATGTGTTTGTTAGAAAATCGCAGCTTCCTGCGCCGCCTAATTTGTTTCACCCCGGTCGCCGCCGCCGCCTGTGATATGTTTAGGATGGCGTCGTTCGGCAACATCGCCGAGCAGTGTCTGGAGAACACCGTCACAAACATCATCCACGAGGCTTTCAGACAAGAGTTCAACATTACCGCCAGACCGAGGCTTGTTGCCCTGCCGCCTAGACCGCCCTCCGCCGACACCAAGTAATGCCCACACTCCACTACAGCGAGGCGTTGTCGATTTATCGCCTACGACAAGTCGAGCAACAAACTGTACAATATATTGGGATGCTGAGGATTTGTTGTTGGTTTTAGATTTTACACTGTGTTACAGAATTAGCGATCATAATCTTAGCTTTGAACACACATAATTCAGTTTTGTATTTTATGGACTTTAACAAAATATCGAACTCACTGACGTCATAATGACATCACACTGACCACACAATAACAAAGCACGGCCAGAATAAGGTGTGGCGATAATGGTAAACAATGGCAGCTTAAATTAGTGCAGTTTTCGATATTTCGTTGATATGTCGAACACTGCACTAACTTACTGTTGTTTACCGCCACATCTATTATTACCGTGCTTTACCGTGTGTAGTGTGTGTTATGACGTCATTATATCGCCAGAGACGGTTATGTACGTTGTTATTGTCAAGGCGATCAAGCAGTGGCGCACCAGCCGAGGAGTTTGCGTTGAGAACAAAAGTGGCCAAAATGAGCAGAAGTATTAAAGACTAGTTCAGAATGATTGTCCGCATGAATGTTTGAACTTTTACAAAAAAAAATCTGTCAGGTTTTAACGATTTTATACTGCACACTAGTCTTATCTGTGCGGTTATGGCTAATTTTAGAACACAGTGTATAGGAACATCTGTCGTGGTACTTCGTGTTGCATTGATCTGTTGTGTACTTATCAGTAGTTGTGTACTTAATACATAAATTCGTCGAATAACGTTCACACTCCACTACAGCGATTCGTTGTTGTCGACTAGTCACATACGACAAGTCGTGTAGCGAGCTGTGCGACATCTTGACATGTTGGAATGCTGAGAATCTCTTGTGTGCCTTCGATTTCGTGTGGATTTAATTGGTTATATGCAGAGTGCAGCAAAAAGCGTTTCATAAATTTCGCTTAATTTAGTTATCATTTTCTCGGCAAATTTTGGGAATTTTACTGCGATATTTTAAACGCATATCACTGGTTTGAACGCGCGCAAATTACGGTAAATAGGCATTTGATGCTTTTTTGCTGTTGCAAGGTTAAAGATTTTTCTGCGAGACAACATTATGATTTTGTGCGTTCAGAAACTTAGTGCTGTAAAATGAGTCGCGAGCATAGAAAACAGCTTGATGCATCTTGTTGCTCATGACGTCAAAGTGGCGTACGCTTTACAAAGTTAACGAAGTCTGTAAGTCTTTTTTCCCATAAATTTGTTTTACCAAAACTGAAATCCGTCGTTAAATGACGATGTGGTTACAGAAAACATTAATATCTTTGTCGCATTTGAAGACAATGGCAAGCCATTCAGCAATATTATGTACGCGTTAATACAAACCGGTAATGATTGTGTAAAATTTCGTGTTAAAATTTCCAGCTGGTGTTTAAAAATTTGCCAAAAAACTTTCGGAAACGTTTTGTTCCCCGCACGCTGTGAACATATTGACCTTTTTAAGATTTTTGTTGTTTTCAATGTGTCAGTTATTGCATGACATTGGCCCGATATTTGGCCCGATATTTAAACTAATCAAGCAACAGTGATTGACGACCGCAAGGTATAGTATAATATAACCTTTATTCGCAACAAAAAGTATAAAAAAATTAAACAAAGTCAATCACATTATTACGATATCAACAGCGTCGAAAAAAAGAATGCAATACGTTTACATTTAGTATGTGAAATGTAAAAAACCGTAGATAAACATTGTTTTCCAGTATTAAATAACGACTGTGTTCAAACTTTAAAATGACGATGCATTTTTAGTGTACAAAAGATAACCAAAATTCACATCGTGACGTGTGAGAGATTTGTAGCTCACTGCTCACAACTTTCTCCGGTTTTCCATATCTTGATCTGTTCCGAAATCGAGTCGGATTTTGAACTTTTTTACGCCCGATTTTATTTTTCGAAAGGCTTTACAATTTCAGACATAAATTTTAGAATTGCACCTTTTTGATATGTGGCAAAATTTTGCTTCGAGAGGCCGAGAGATCTCGAAGATTTCGTGGTGAAATAGGAAAAGGATAAAAGACATCGGCAACAAAACCGAATGCCCTTTCTGGCGAGTATACGGATAACCGAAGATTTATCATATCACTCAGCGGCGGACGACGTCTCTAAAGGCGCGTATAGAGCGACATAACTGAACTACAATGACCAATGACCAATGGGAAGAAGCAGGCCCGTCTTCAAGGGAGTGGCACTATGGCACTGTGCCAAAGGCCCTGCGCCCCAAAGGAGCCCCGCGCTACGGACGAACGACGGATCGATTAATCAGTCTAAACAATTTTCATCGCCTAGAGCATGAATTATTGTCACAACTTGAACTCAATAAAAATACAGAAATGTTCGGGGGCAGCTGAAACCTAGTGTCCAAAAGTTTTTTCTGCGCCCTGCGCTCGTGAAATGGTAGACCTAAGAAACCCAGGAAAAACTGGCTTAGGCTACATTACTTAGATTACACTACTAAATGTGGAAATAAATATTAGACTTAGGCCTATCCTACAGCGTGGTCACAGATCGCTATGTGGTATCAGTCAATGACAAGGGCCCCGCGCTGGCAAAAAGACACCCTGAGAAGTCAAAGTAATGCACCATCGCTCGTCCATTGGTCAGTTCAATTAATGTCGCTCTATACGTGCCTCAACGCTAGCACAGCAAGGACGGGAAAGCAACAAAAGCCGGATTCGCGCCAATACACGGTGTTTCATAAAAAGGACGCTTTTTTCTTTCTTTCATATTTCTCTCAAATGTTGATCAATTTACATGAATTTTTTTGCCAGTTGTAGCCAAAGAAATACTAATTCAACTACAACTGGTAATAATCTTGTGTAAATTGATCATTATTTGACTGAATTATGAAAGAAAAAGAGGTCGCTTTTCATGAAACACCGTGTATATCGGCCGCACGCAGGACTGGAAAAGTTAATCCGAAAAGCCTAGGTTCTTAAACATTTAAAACTTCAGAAGTCGAAATTTTAGTTTTTAAAGTTTTTGTTCGTTGTGCAGCGCAATTCATGACACTGATGAAATTTAATTCCACATTTAATAGTGTTTGTTGAGTTTTGGAGTCACGTCATTTATTCAACAAAAACAATGTAGGCACCTAATATGATGAACGGTGTAAGCTTAAGATGTTTTAATGGGTCTAAAAACTGCATCCCGTCTTTAGTGTACAGTACACTAAAACCTAAAAAAAACTGTTAAAACCCTATTAAAATTTCAAACACGAAAAACCTATAACTTGAAACAACTTTTTCTCAGCAATCGAGGTTTTTTTAGCCCTGGCTGCACAGCAATCGAGTCATTCAAGGCGGTCGTAATAGCAATACCCGTCGGACGAGCTGAATATGCCGTCAGAACACGAGCTTTCAGAATATTTCGCGGACAACCTGATTCTGTGCTTGTAACAGCTATCGGCGTACGGATACCAGGGACAGGTGGCGAAGTAGCAGTAGCCCGTAGACGACATGATTCCGGTGATGTGCCTACAACCGCCGCTAGTTCCCACGTAATCTCGGTACCTGTAACGGTCGTAAAGAAAACGTTGGTAGAAAAAGTTTCTAAAACGTTTGCAAACGCGCTCTGTGCGAAAATAAACCTAACATGTAAACGTGATAGACTAAAAACGAACAGCTACTCCCGTTTTACTTGTTTTGGGGTAGGCCTACTCACATTAACCAAATTTTGCTAAGTTTTAAGTGGCAGGAATAGGCTGTTGTGGTGCTGTTTTGAATACAAAAAATAAATATTATTTTATTGGCTGTACTTCAACTTGAGTAATAAATGTGATATTTTCATTTACTTTTATTTTCACACGCGTTTTCTAAAAAAAGTCAATTAAATAAACGTCCGTCTGTCCGTCAGTCACACGTTACAGTCCTGTCAAAACGGTGCAAGCAAGGACAACGAAAACTTTACTGTATGGACCACCGCGAGGAGTCTATTTTTCTGTGACAATAATTTTGTGCCGCTGGGTGAGGGGATTCTTTTCGAACTACAGCGTCAAAAAAGGGTACCCTTTACAAATTCGTTATTTTATCGCTATTGGCTCGTTTGGCGTAAATAAAAAAAATAACTAAAAACGTTTTCAAGCGCTTAGAAAAAGCAACATTTTAGGCCGTACGCGTTTGTTAAAACGCTGGTATACCTGTAGCATCTGCTGCGATGGGTATCGTCGACGGGACACGCGGTATAGTAGCAGTAGTTACGGTCCGGTGACCTGACCCCACTGCAGTAACCCTTGCTACTGACGTACCGCTGGTATTTGTAGCAGGAACTCGTATGCTCGTATTTGGGACACGACGAATAATAGCAGAAATAATTGTCGGGCGACCAAACACCCCCAGTCGAACAGTTACCCTTGATTCCCACATACTCTCTGTGCTTATAGCACGTTCCGGAATAGCCGTAGTCCGGACAGACGTCCGAGTAGCAGTAGTAACCGTCGGCAGACTTCGTTCCACCGAAGCACGAACTATAATTTCGGTCCTTGATGGGCGTTTTGAATCGATAGCAGGTACCGTTATAAGCGTGACCGGAACAGTAGCACGAGCCGCCGTAGGAATAGAAAGCGCAGGAATCGGGCTCAGCAGAAGACTGGCCGCTTGTAGCCGTGCTATGGCGAGGAGGATCTCTATTGCGGACAGTGATTAGGTAGACTACGACAACGACTGTGATAACGCTTATGATCATTCCGGCGGATGATAATCGGACCGAGATGTGACCGAGTTTTCTTGCTAGTCCCGGATCGGATACCGCCTTGCTGTTTGCCGCAACTGCACAAATATACAAGAGCATTAGATTAGCAATAACTGAGAGGCTATGGCGTTTATTGGTCGATTAATAAAAGTTACAAGATCAGCCTTAAACTTATCAAAATACTGTGCAAAATTAAAGTTTGTTACCTAATGTCTGGCTGTGTACAATGCGGTAAAACAATACTGGATGATATTCACAAAATGTGCATAATCGTGACGGATATTCTTTGCCACATTTGCTAATAATCCTGCTGAGATACTTTGCAATATGCAAAATACTGCTCTGTGCCATATCTCCAGTGCTATTAAATTAAGCTAATTAAAAATCCTCAAAAATATCGAGGATCCACAAAAAAACTTGGTTTCTGTCCAAAAGCTAACCGGACTATTCCTATGCAATGCTGCTATTCAGTCTTTTTTAAAGGTTAGCACAATTCTTTTCATAGTTCACAGATCAAAACAAAACCTCGCTGAGCGGAAATCTTATTGTCCGCATACATATACAGTTACCACAATTATCATAAAATGCCACTTATATAGCACAAATTCGAATACAGTGTACATGCAACAAATCCGTCAACAGATAAGCTGACCGGCGATAATAAAAGCGACGAGACCAAAGAGCGGGTTGCAGAGACAAAGGACAGCACACGAGAAGACAATGTGTCCTGCGAACGGCTGAACCTCATCCAGCCCGACCGCATGTTGACGCTCTCTTGCATTAATTTGCCTTGCTGGCTGCTGGCCATAAACAGATGTAGCCTATGTAGTGATGACATAAAGGCACGTAGAAAGCGACATAGGCCTAACCGGAATAAACTGAACTAAAATTTGCTTAGCTTAATCTAACTAACCAATAGTTCAGTTCAGTTCAGTTATATCGCTCTGTATGCGCCTTAACAGATCATATGCAACAACGGCTAAAAGAACACTGTAAGCCTACGAGTGTGAGTAATTAGTCATCTAACTCTCAGAATATTCAGTTATTACAGCTGCTACAGCCCTTGTTAAGATAGATACGGGCCTAATAATCTTTGTTTCGACTTGCGACAAAAGTTGACAGCAAACTGAGAATGAGCTGAAGCAATGACGTAGCCCATGGGGGGTAGGAGAGGGCAGGGGGCCCACCCCCCTTCGCAATCCTCCAGACAAGGCATAAGCATATGTATAAACTGCATGATATTTGCCAAATTAGTCAGTTTATTTTTAAGAAAATAATTGACACTGCTGCCGCCAGATTTCATCTTTTAAAGCTAAAATGCACCAAATTCGATTTCGGCTGGGGCTCCACCTCAAACCCCGCTGGGGAGCTCTCAGCGCTCCCACAGACCCCCTAGCTGGATTTTAGGGGTCCTACTTCTAAGGGAAGGGAAAAAAGGAGGAGGAGGAAAGACAAGGGAGAAGAAGGGAGGAATAAAAAGAGACAGGGAGAAACAAAAGAGAGAAGAGGAAAAGGGGAAAGGGAGACGAGGCCCCCAACTGCAATTTCTGGCTACACCAATTGGCTGAAAAGGGCTACAGATAAAGAAATGATAAAAACATCACACAAAACTAGCGTGTCTAACAGGAAAAAAACGTTTGAGCACTGCACAACAATTAAACAGTAATTTTTTAAACACTTTCCAAAGAGATAATAATTATCTCGCGAGTTAACAAAAAAAACATAAACATCTGTCCATGACGTTGACGACCGACTTTTGACTGTCGACTCTCTCAAAGTGACAGAATTTTGAAGAAAAAAAACGGTCAACACGTGGCTAAGATACGATGCGGAAGTTTGTTTACAGTTATGTCGGACTTTGTTTCGGACTTTGGGGTGTATACTCTTAAACAAACAAACTGGTTTTGTAATGATGCCCGTTTACTACAAAGTCCAGTACAACCTGTTGTTGCTGTTGACGTTGTTGGTTTGATTCCTGCGGTAACGGTGGCGGGATAAAGTATACCGTATTGAACGCAGGCAACGGTTGACCTGTTGGGGGCAGGAACGGTGCAGTTACTGGCAAGTTAGCAGACTGTTGAGGGGTCTCTGATATGTCGTATGGAGGAGGAGGTCGTTCCGTATACAATATAAATGCTGGCGGTGACAATTCAGTATATGCGGGCGGATTTTCACCGTTAGTTTCAGGCGGCTTGTCCATGTTTGATTCTAACGTTCTCATCTTGTCCATACAAACAACAGACCATCTACGCTATACAAAAACTGGCAGCAGTTTGTATTAAAATCCGTTAATGTTTTAACTTTAAGGAACAAAACTAAAATTATCACAGCCTGAAATTTTGCAAGAATTATCATAATTGTAGTAAAGCCCGTAAAGGCAAATTAAATAAACTAAACCGCTTGCGCTTGCAGTTTATTTTACTTGGCCTAAGTTAGTTCGCTTTATCCACGCCACCAGCAAAACAGAGTAAAGAAAAAATAGCTAATACAAAAGCAGGAACTAACTTGCTGCGGACGCAACAAAATTAATTGAGATCAGTTTCAAAATCACGTAAAAAGCTTTTATGCAAACTAAACTTTATTCAATTGCCAGGAACAGAAAGCAATGCGCCTGACTTCATATTCCGCTGACATTTGATCATCTTGTATCACTTTCATCAAGTCTGAAGTGTTTTCAGCTGCTAAAAACAAATTAAGGTCGAATTGTAATTAAATAAAAATCAGCAATCTTTACATTAAAAACATTTCGAGGCAGAATTAAATTTTTCGACGCCCGTAATCTCCATCGTGTAAAAAAGTTGCAGCTGGCCTGTGGGAAAATTGCAACTTCTTGCATTTCACAACTTTTTTAACGCACGACGCCACTGTCTTAAGTTGTCGTGAATGCACCTTTTAACAGTGTGCCGGAAAGTTGGTGATCTAGAACATGTTTGGATTTGATTTGGATTTGGTTACTTATAGGGTGTTTGTATGATGAAGCAAACATCAAGCAAATGTATTGAAAATGCACGGGCACGACGTGTGCTCTAAGTTTGCTTTATCTTTGCTTTATACCCCGTTTACATGATCAAGCAAACATCGAGCAATCATCGAGCAAACATCCAGCAAATGCTTTCAAAATACACGTGTACGACGTGTACTCTAATTGTTCGATGTTTGCTTCATGTTTGCTTCGTTAGCCTATGCTTTATGCATGCTTCATATTTGCTTGATGTTTGGTCGATGTTTGCTTCATGTTTGCTTCATCGTGTAAACACCCCATTATTCGCCAAGGCCTCCAAACTGGGGCATCCCACCGACGGGCTGTGGTGTGTGAACAACTTGCCCAGGGTCGTTACCTGATAGAGGAGTGGGCCCGGTATAATTGGGTCAGGTAGATTGGGTCAGACACGCTAACTAGTAAACTATCAAGCCACACGTCTATTATTAGACATGGTAGCAATATCGAGTAGTAAAATTTTCACCCAAAATATAATTTATACAATTTGTATTCCACAACTCACCATTCAGACTCAGTACAGCATAGTGTAACGGTGACTTATACTAACATGCATCGCTTCGCTTCACCTGTGTAAGCCTAAAGGCGTACCTGTATTGGCTGCAGTGCGTGCATGCTGTCTACAGCAGCTACAGAGTACACGCTGCTGTAGCGCTGGCTGCGTAGTGCGTATGCATTCACACCACAACAGCGGTTGTCCTGGATATAGGCCAGATCAACAGCGATCGAGCAGCAAAAGTAAAATCAAAGTTTTTTTCAAGCCACAAAAAACATTTGGAATATCTGTTTCAGCTTTCAGACAGACACCAGTAATCAGGCCTACAGACAGTACTTCTTGCATGTTTTACGAAGCTGCATTGCGCGGTGTGCCTGTTGACTTCCCAGCTTACACTGATTTTCAGGCCTACCCACTGAGGGATGGCCAGACTGAGATGATCCGAGTAAGCTTAGCTGGTTGTCGCATTTCTTACCACACTCGACACCTAAGGCGTTTCGGTCTTGACGCTTTGACCTTTTTTGCTCTCTTTGGATAATTTTCTGTGAATATGGTAGGCGTGCTGTAGTTTTTTTGCCTTTTTGCTTAAAATTTATATTTAGAAAACCAGTTATATTTAGAAAACCAGTTAAGCCTAATTTGTGTCATATGGATTGCTATTTTGGTTGTTTTTTTTTCTACATTGGCATAAAAATCTTAAACATTTTTGATTTTTCTTAATACAAAATTATATTTTCCAAACAACACAAAGTCTTCTGGGCAACAACTGGACGTGTTGTCGCTTAATCACAGATAAGTTTTACACAGTACTTACACAGTATTTTATTGATGGATATGACAAAACAACGATAACAAATGTACACAGCAAGTGATTTGAGCAAAACTTAAGTGACGCGCGACATCGTAGGTGCTACCAACTGGGAAATCAGTGGCGTACACCGTGCAATAACACAATAATGCGTTTTGCAAAGGTATCTAAGTCTGAAGCCTTCGTACGGAAGACTCCTTGAGCCTAGGAGGTCGACACTGAACCGGTTAAAATCTGCGTTTTACGCTAAAAGTTCCATACACAGACTGTCCTGGTCTATTTTTTAGTAATTTCTGTGCAATTCGCTGTTAAAAACTTGAGATACGCGTCGCTGCCTAAAAAGCGCAATTTTGGTACCTTTAAAAAGCTCGTTATCAGTGCTTGTTACAGTAAACAGTAAGTCTGTGAATACGGTAGGCGTGTTGTAGTTTTTTTGCCTTTCTGCTCAAAATGTATATTTTGAAAAGCAATAATCTTGTGTCGTATGAATTGCTATTTTGATTGTTTTATTTTACATTAATATAAAAATCTGAAACACAGTCCTTGTTGCAGTTTACAGTGAAGATTTCCTGATCCTAGTTTGCTCCGTTTTGATAGCGCTCTGCGGTGTGACGGACACATGGACAAACAGACAGACAGACGGACGCTTCGGCGATAGCTGATACGTGCGAAGCATTACATGCTGTCGCATGTAGAAACTTTTTTCTTTGCCATAAAAAAATAGAATTAGATTACAAATATTTATCGGCAGTCATTTTAGGTTTTAAAGAAGTCGAAATTATTAATTGAATTTTGATCGATTAAAACCAAATTGGTTTACCAATTAATCCTTAATTTTGCAGCCCAATACTAACAACGCATTATTGATAATCCGCAGTTTTATGTCTTTGAGTAGACTCATAAATTAAAACGCAGAAGAGTTGTACTTGAAATTCATCCAATTACAATCTTTTGCTGACGTTTCGGCAATTGACGTTCCTAAGAAGACAGCAGCGGTTGCCGAAAGATCGACAAAGATAATCTAAAAAATAAAAGTTGTACTTTGATTAATTTTGCGTAGGCTTATAACTTAAAGATATCCGCAGTTCTAGTTATAATAACAGATGCCTTCGGGTGATCTGACTCCAGCGCACGGACCAGTTCTACCGCCAGATATCTTAAACCGGCTATAGCAGATATCGCGATAAGTGTAAAGAGTGCAAGAACTGTAATAGCAGAAACGGTCCGGTGAAGTAACCCCCCTGCACGCTCGAGAACTACCGACGTACATGCGGTACTGGTAACAATAGCCATCGTACTCGTAATAAGCACAGTTCATGGAATAGCAGTGGTGGAACAACGACTTAACGCCTCCAATACATGGGTCATCTCCGACGTAAGTTTTATACCTGTAGCAGACATCGCCGTGAAGGTAGTAAGGGCACACGGCGTAGTAGCAGAAATTGTCCGGCGATCGGTCACCGTTGCATGTGCCCGAACTGCCAACGTGCTCTCTATATTTGTAGCAAGAACCGGCAAAGTCGTATTTGGGACAGGAGTAGTAACAGTAACCGTCAGAAGAGCTGACGCCGTCCAAGCACGAAGCCGTAGGCCTATTTCCGACGTTCGTCCGGTACTTATAGCACGTTTCGGCAAATTTATAGTACGAACAGTGATCGGAGTAACAGTCGCCCGATTCCGATATCACTCCGTTACCGGCGCAGATGCCCGAAGTTCCGACGCGGGTTTTGTATCGGTAACAGTTTCCATCGTGAACGTAGCGGCAGTGTCCCTCCGGCTGATTGCGGATCAGTACAACGGGGACCACAATCAGGACTGTGAGAGCGCTGACGATAATGCCGACGACAGAAAGTACAGTCGAGTTGCGGCCGAGTTTTTTTGTTTGTCGTGGGTCCGACACCGCAATCTGGTTTGCCGTAGCTGCATACAAAGACATGAACTAACATTTATGTTAGGATCGGATTTGCGAACTCAGAAATTAATGTACAGACACAAATAACACGTGCTGAACTTTAAACTACCGACATCATCGGCTAACTTAAAATGTTTAAGCTTGACACTTTCTTGATACTGTGCTGAATGTACAATAGTTAAATGGCTAAATAATAGAAACCGTGTCTCAAAACACCAAGCCGCTTTTAATTTCTGAATAGCTTTTTGAAACACGGGCCGATTTTAATAATTTTTGGCATGCAACGTTGCGAAGAAATTTGACGTAAACGACTACAGTTATGGCCAAAGTGTCCGCAATTGCGAATATCACACGGAATGGCACGAAATTAAAATACAGAAAATTTTTTAAACACTAAATACCCCGTTTCCGTGTACTTTTTTGCCTGACTGCACGCCTAAAAACACAGAAATTTTTTAGTATCAATCGTTTTATCCTTCATCGGTATATCTTTAGGCCGGTATTTACTTGTCAGTTTGGATAAACCGATCTTTAAAGTCCAATCTTTAGCACCGATTTAAATCGGTTTCATCCATTTCGTTCTTCCGATACAGGCTGGGAATGCGGACATCGGTCCCGGATATCTACTTCCCACCTCGAATTCCTTCAACTGCATCACCGACACGCATTGGATTGGCTTAACGATACGCTCTACAGGGTGGGCCAAAAAGGAAGCTATTGCACTTTGTCCATATCTTCGCTAAATATTCATCAATTTTCACATTTTTTCACGAGTGAACTCTATAAAAAATTTGCTACTCAGAGACATGCACATCACACTTATTATGTCGCTACACTACCTTGTAAGATATAAATATTTAAAAACATACAATATCTGCAGATGGACATAAGGTTTAATGGCAAATTTTTAAACTATTTAACTTAACTGTTAAAATATGAGTCATAGTAAGTGTTAAAAATATTGAAAGACATGTTAAACTTTTTTTCAAATATTTTGTACGATTTTACTGTGCACTAATTTTGAATGTACATTAATGGTGGATGATGGCTGCAATTTTTGCGCAGTTAACTACATGAGCATACCGAGCAATGTATTTCAGTTATGCGGCCTTACAATTTGTGCACTATTTTTTTGAAAAATGAAAACTTACTCCGTAGCTACACGTGAACTTTTTTGACACTTATTATAACTTATATTTAACATTTTACTTAATTACTTTAAAAATTTACCACTCGACCTTATTACCATCGGTAGATATAGTACGTTTTTTAAATATTTATATTTTACAAAATAATGTAGCGATATAATAAGTGTGATGTGCATGCCACTGTGTAGAAAATTTTTTCCAGAGTCTACTGGAAAAAATTGTAAAAATTAGTCAATATTAAGCAAAGATATAAAAAAAGTACAATAGCTTACTTTTTTGGCCCACCCTGTAGATCGGTTTTACATCTTTACTGCTCACGGTCATGCCGCACGGGAATTTTGCAGGCCTCAGTTACGATAGCGATGCTGACCGGACAGACACTCACCTGCGAGTACGCAAGCGGCGAGTCCAAAGAGCGGGTTGATGAACCAGAAAACGAGACACGACAGAACAGTTGTTCCATCAAACGACTGGACGTCTTGTTGCTCTACGTCAGTCGGACATTGCTGCGTGGCAGTGACAAACACGATCTGTTAAACACAACCACAACAAGCATCATCATTGTAACATTTTGTCCTGAAGATAGCACAAAACAAGCCTTGCGCAAGGCTAAATCTGTCCGCAGTAGCCGTCGTGACAGGCTGCGATGTTTTTAGGAGTGACGTCAGAGTCGGCCGAATGGCCGATGACTATCAGCTCAGCAGCAGCACGGTCCTTTCTCGCAATGGCAAAATATCGAAAAATCCGGTCCTGTGGTCTTGACCTTTGACATAAAAATGACCTTAAAATTCAACTGCGTTCTTGCGGTTGTCGACATAAATGTTTGTGCAAAATTTTATCAAGCTAAGTGCAGCGGTTTGTGAGTTAGCGCGGTAACAGAGAAAAAGCAAAAAAACGACGCCAAAAATACTGTTGTCGATACCGTGGACAATAAAACCCAAACTGTCACCACAACGTCAACACTCTGACTTTTTAAGGTTGGTGACACGTTGCGTAATATGGGATTGCAGCAAATCTACATGGCAACGGATGCGCGTTACTCCATAAGCTTAAAAATCACAATAGTTTGGCGTGTTTTGGAAAAAAAACTTCCCTCGCAATCGTCCGCATAATCATTACACTCGCAGAAACTGGAGTCGATGCTCTGAACATTGTGTGTCATGAGCTCATATTATAACGGCGTCATCGATTAAAAAGCAGAAAAGGAAGAAAACTGCAAATTTCTGACACATCAGATGATGGGTGCTAAAATTTAGATTCTGCCGCTGAATTTTTCCAAACAGGAGGTTTTTTTCTGCCCCAAATTGTGCACGCTTTTTGGACGGACGTTTTCCGACAATAAGAATATTTCTCGACAATTTTCCGCCAGCCAAAAATTTAATGCGGTAATTGCCAACCTCTTTCCCATCTCCCCCTTCCCTCCAACGACGCCAATATTTACCAACCGAAAACACTGTACGCATCTTACAAACGACAATACAACCTGTTGCTGTTGTTGTTGTTGCTGCTGCTGCTGACTCGGTTGCAGTGGCAACGGCGTTGTCGTGTGGTATTCGTCGTGCACTGCTTGACTGTAGCGCGGAGGTAAGTCATCGGTTGGAGGCAGCGAAGTCATCGGCTCAGCAAACTGTCCACTTTCAACTTGGCCGGGATACGGCGGCGGTGGGGTAACGCGATCGTCGTACAAGGTGACTCCAAACTGAGAGTGGACCGGTGCTTGGTTTTCGCCGCTAGTTTCCTGCTGTTGCATGTTTCCCCTTCAGTCGGCATCTGTCATTGCTAATACACGCACAGTAGAATAACATATTAATCTTAAAAAGTATACAAAAACAACAGAACTAAACTGAACTGAAACGAAATAAACTGACTTAAAACAAGAAAGCCCAGCTGTTAATTAACACTGAAACAGAAAAAAAACAGTAAACAAGTTTCGATATAGCTATACTGACAACACTGTACAATTTTCATCAAAATCTGTGCTCTATAACTAGTCTGTACCCAACTAAGCATCAATTACTAACGCACGTTTTAGAAATTTGATTATTCATGCTGCGTTTCCTAAATGTCGTAGGCGTAGGCCTAACTGCTGATTGTAGGTCCACAATAGATAGATAGCCGATTCTATTGATGCCCATTTTAGTTTTTTTAAAACTTGCACTTATGTGTTATTTTCGGCTTTTTGGACCCAAAGAATACAATGTTTTCATCTAGTCTTAATAATTCTTAGTGTAGGCCTATAAAGCATTGTGCTTGTGTTCATGAAATAAATAAATAAGTAAATAAAATAGACTCACGTGTCAACACGAGAACGCGGCGTTATGATTACTAGAGCGAATCGCTTCGACGCACCTGTAGTATGACCGTAGGCCTAGGCCTACTTACGTACAGACTCCGTGTAGCCAGATCGAGGCTATAAATTAGTTTCCGCTGCCCATAAATACAGCGGTCACTCCCTGCTAAGCTTGAATTCCACTTGCTCGGACTTGTTCTGCATTTTTTGTACTAGTTGCTGTACAACAGAATCCGCAACGCCTAGTTATTGCTGTGCAACTTATTTCTAGCACGACTTATGTCCAACAGATTGAAAACAAATCTGAGCAGTGGAGTTTGCGTCTTAGTGCTTATAGGCCTAGAGCACGACAGCATTGTTGTCCTTGATGTAGGCTCTAGGTTAAACGCTGATGTTTACGCGCGAAAGCACGTGGTACTAGAGTCTATCGCAATTCTGTTTGTTTGTCCGTCCGTCCGTCACAACCGGATACCAAAGAATCAAAATAAATACAGCTGAACTACGGACAAATATTCCATGTTTTCACCGTATAATAGTGCAGAGTCTTTGGCGTTTATGACTAAATTTCATGCCGCTGAGTGAAAAGAATCTGTAAAACGAAGATCAAATAGGGGCACCATAGAAAAATATCGTTATTTCGCCGCTGTTAATTCGTTTAAAGCAAAAACAGTTACAGGTAGACACACAGTGGCGTTATGGCAGGTGAGAAGAAACTGCCCTTTTTGACTTTAGGGCTGTCAAAAATTATATATATTTGTGGAAAAAATTCGTTCACAATGCAAAATTTGAGGCTAAAAAACTTGCTTTTTGAAAAGAATGCGAGGTCGAAATTCGAAGACATTGATTTATCAGCATATCTGCGATACTACTAGCCACGTCAGTACTCTGGTCTGTTTGGTCTTTTTTATGTATTAGCCTTCCTGGACAACTGCTAGTGTTTAACTGCAAAACTATTTATTCAACTTTGCTTTGGTGTCCAGCTGTGATGTTGCACAACACTGTGTCCGGTAAAAAAATAAACCCTTAAACACTGTACAATAGAAATGTCAAATCTGAACGAATTTAAATAAAATTTTATACGCCCAATTCCCAATAAATTGCTAAATCGATCACCAAACTTTGTTGAAAAATTTTATTTTTAGTAAAGTTAGTAGGCTAATAATTGAATATCGATAACACAATATTTTCATTAACAATATGGCGCTACGTAGCCTACTGCAGTCGCTCGATCGAAAGTGACGTTTGTTGATGCAATCAACGTAAACAATAACAAAGTGGTATTATTTGCAGACGTTTTGATTGAACTGTTAAGGCAACAGAAAGTGCATGGTGTTAAAAGTTTATCGCAGAATTTCCCAGCAATCCGTGGACACTGCAAGGATTAATCAAATGGTTGCTTAATACTGGACATTTTGCGTTTTGGGGTAACCGCACAAAAATCACTTTAACTATAGTTTGCGTAAGTAAATTAAACTGAAATTTGGCACTTTGATTGATAGTGGACGATGCATTGTTGACGCATAATTTTGCCAAAATCGGATCTTTATTGGAGTTACGCAAATGTGCAGGAATTTACTTGCGTAACGCCATACTGGTAACAGAGATATTTTGTTATCAATATTCAGCAATTAATAACTCTGCTAAAGCAATATTTTAAACAAAATTCGGTGGTCACTTTAGCAAGTTATTGCGGTTAAGTGTACGAAACTATGTTCAGATTCGTTCAGATTTGACGTTTTTATCTGTCCCATTGCTATAGCATAGCACGGGACAGATTATAAAATCACTTGCGTCTGTCTGTCATTCTGTCAGTCTGTCTGTAAACACTCCTACGGCCGCAATTTTGATTCGATTTTGATGAAATTTTGTACAGTGATTTGGAGCCCAAAAAGTAAGATCGAGTTTGTTTTGAATAAAAATTCGATAACTCCTTCCTTTATTTTACCCCAATTTTTAAAAAAATTGCATTACCGCCTATGAAGAATTCAAAGCGGTATAACTCGGTCCAGGTAAAAGATTATTGCGCGCTGTGTTTACCTGCTCCTATTTTGGGGGTCAAGCAATCTATGTTATTTAAATTTATCGCCTATTGGCCCCTGTTGCTATAGCAACCATTCAAAAGTTGCTAAATTTTGCATAACAGCCAATGGAGACTTTAAAGCGGTATAACTCGGTCCCCGTAAAAAATAATTGCGCGCTTGTTGCACCGACCCCACTATTTTCGGGCCCGCGCTATCCGACGGTGTCATTTAAATTTCTCCCCCGCCGACCCCTGTTGCCATGGCAACGAATTCTGGGACAAAATTGACTATAACTCGGCTCCCGTGAAAGATAATTGCGCGCTGTTTCCACCTACCCCCTATTTTCGGGCCTAGGCTATGCAATGGTGTCATGTAACTTTCTCTCCTAAAGACCCCTGTTGTCATGGCAACTAACCTTTTTTATTCAGAGACAAAATTAACTGCAGGCCCACAAGAGCGTCAAACGCTGAAACGCAGCTGCTAGACTATATAGCGTGGCAATGGGACAGATACCTCGTTCCAAAAAACGTACTTCTAGTTACGTACAATGTCTAGGGGTTTACATTTTTACCGGACACAGTGTATAATGCATGCGCTGTCGTTGAAATAAATAAATAAATACTCTCCGGTGTAGGAAAATTGCAATTTTCTGTTTTGCCTACTTTTTAACACACGAAGCCGCCAAGGCCAATGCACATTTGTAACTCAGTAAACTGGGCTAATAAAACGCTTAACCTTTGTAATGTTATACCCCGTTTACACGTTCAAGCTGGCTCGATGAGCTGGCTATGTGTTAGCTGAACGAGCCAGCTTGGTGTTTGCTCGATGTTTGTTTAATCGTATAAACGGGGTATTAAACACATTAAACAGCGGTATGAATATAATATGCAAATAAAGCCCACTCTGATTATTACAAACAACTTTTTGACACCAGAGCAAATAGCATCAAACAGTTATGGGCTAATTTGAATAACTTCTGTTCTCTTAAACCTAAAAGCAGGAAAACTGATATTTTAAAGTTAAACATTAATGATAATAAGATTACAAACAAGGTTGTTATATGTAATGCATTAAATATATATTTTTGTAATATTGGTCAAGATTTGGTAAATAAACTTCAACAAACTAATAAAAACAACTGCACTAATAATTTTGCAGATTATTTTTCCAGTTCTCATAAACAGTCCATGGTCTGTAAGTTAGTTGATGCTTATAAACTGGAAAAAAATTATCATTGGATTAAATTGTTCAAAAAGTGGGGGTTATGATAATATTTGTCCTAACTTAGTTAAATCTATTTTACCTCGAATATTACAACTATTACTTTTTATATACAACTTGTCATTTTCAACAGATGTATTTCCAGATGCCTTAAAATTGCAAAAGTCGTACCAATATACAAGAAAGATGATTCACAGTCACCTTGTAACTATCGTCCTATTTCATTGTTGAGTATATTTGGCAAAATACTAGAAAAGTTAATGCAAAATAGATTAAGTGCTTACTTAGAAAAATTCAACATACTTTACGATTATCAGTTTGGCTTCAGAAAATTTCATAGTACTTCTTTAGCTTTAATTAAAGTTATTGATAGCATATACAGGCACTTAGATAATCATGAAAAAACTATAGGCGGGTATTTAGACCTTCAGAAGGCATTTAATACTGTAAATCATGACATTTTAATTTATAAGCTATCTATATATGGCATTAGAGGTACTGTGTTGAGTTGGTTTAAAAATTATTCAACAAATCGTAAACAGTTTATTGTTTTAGCTTATGCCAAATCGGATATTTTAGACATAACCTGCGAGTTCCACAGGGTTCTATCCTGGGTCCTTTACTTTTTTCATTTACGTTAATGATATACAAAACTGTGCATCTGAGGGTAAGCTTAAATTATTAGCAGATGACACAAACTAGTTTGTTTTTGGTAAATTTTTTTCTGAGACAAGTACTAAATCTAACAGTCTACTTAGTGACCTAAATAAATGGTTTTTAGCAAATAAACTTAACCTTAATATTGAGAAAACTTTTTACTCGGTCTTTTCAAATGACCCATCAAATCGTAATGATTACAGTTCAGTTGACTTAAAAATTAATGCAGACAACGTCATAATGTGTGACAGTGTTAAATATCTTGGAGTGTGGATTGATGATAAGCTTAACTGGAAAATATACATTGATTATATTTACTCAAAATTAGCTAAATTTGTTGGAATATTTTACAAATTTAGTTACAAGTTACCTCTTGACTGTTTGAAAATGTTATACTTTAGTTTTGTGAATCCTCATTTATTATATGGTGTTAAAATTTATGCCAATACATTTACTTTATATCTTGATGACCTCTTCAGATTAAACAATAAATTACTTAGAATTCTACACCAAAAAACAATTATTGCAGGAATATTGAATTGTGTGTAAACTATAATATTTTATCTATTACCAAACTTTATTGTTTTCAAATACTTTGTATTGTTTATAAATTTATTTACCATAAAGAATTACTGCCAAAGATTTTTCATAACTATTTTACTAAAAACTATAAAATTCATGATAATGACACAAAAAAATAAAAAATAACTTGCACTTGTCAACTGTTAATCTTTGTTACGGGTCTAGGGCAATAACTTTTAAAGGTTGTAAATTGTGAAATCAAATGCCAGAAGATATTAAAATGTACAAAATATAACTACATTTAAGAATAAACTGAAAGAATTTTTTTACAATGGTATGTCTTTGTGTTGAAGTTAAACATTGTTATGTTCAGGCTGGTTTTTGCAATTTGTTATAATCATATTGTTTGAAACTGACTATTGCGTTTTTTTCTGTTCTTTTTAATCTTTGGATACTGTATCATTGATTATTTATAGTTTCCATGGGCGGCCAGCTAGAAAAGCGATTGCTTTTTTTGTCAGCCCGCCTACAGTGTGTAGTATTACCGAAACACGGTAGAAACCACAGACAGAAGGACAGATATATACAACAGAAAGAAAGAAATTTTTAAAAAACACACACACATGCATGCAAAAACATAGACCTATTAGCTGACTTATAGTTAATGTTCAGCGTACTCAACTAACAGCAAGAAAATTCCTAATGACTAAGTTATTACTAGACAGCAATTTATGTTCATAACGTTCACGCCTTAAGGCAATATCTTGCACAATATTACGTTGATTCGTAAAGTCATATATACTGTCCAACAGCTGAAATTTAACTTTATACACTTTACACAGAGCACTATTAAATGCGTGCGTAATACTAGACAAGTCAGAATTGTTTCAATTTATGACATCAGCACCATACAATAAATAAGGCTTACAGTAGACATTCACACGATGTTGCAATACAGGTTCACTGAAGTCACTAATCTTAGCATATAGTGCATTAAATGATTGAAAAAAGCGAACACGCATATGATGCAGACTAACTTTAAACCTATCCGCAGATAAGATATGCCAGCCTAGGTACTTCAATTCCACAACAAACTGTACAGGTTTACCATTAATTGAAATACAATTTACTTCTTTTCTATAAGACTTACCAATCCTAATAACTTGTGATTTCTTTACATTCGAGCACATATCTAGCTTATTAAATTCATCACAACAAATATCAACCACAGACTGCAAATCACACTAGTAAAAGTAAAGTTGTTAAAGTAGCAACCATGGCCAGACTTTGACAATGCCATTATAACATCATTAACATAGACAGCAAACAAAACTGGGGACAATACACCACCTTGTCTGACCCCACACTGGAACTTTACAACATCAGAAAACATATTGTCCCACCATATAACTGCAGCACACATTGTATACCAGTTAATTAAAATGTGCTATAGGGCAATAGGTACGTTACGATCCAAAAGTTTCATAAACAGGGCATAATGATTAACTTTATCAAAAGCTTTAGACAAGTCTAAGGCACATAAGTTAACAGTCGAATTGCCTGAAGTAAAATGCTGAACAACAGATATTTAACAGTATAAAGAGCATCATTACAGCCAGTGACACTCTATTTGTGTTTTGGCAAATAAATACTCTCTCTCTCTACTACTACTACTACTACTTCACCACTGGCTGGATTGTAACAGACTGTGCCTGAATCCTGAAAAGGCTGAAGCAGTTGTACTCGGCACGACCTCACGTCAGCGGGCTGAGCAGCAGATCGACACACTCGATGCTGGAACGGTCCACATCAAAACATATGACTGTGGCAAGAGTCTTGGTGTTCTCATTGACAGTACAATTTCCTTTAACCAGCATGTAAACAAGATTTGCAAGTCGTCATATTATCATATCAAAGCTCTTCGTCATATACGTAAACTGCTATCTGATGACACTGCTAGAACCGTCGCTTGTGCCATGGTTGCCGGAAGACTCGACTACTGCAATGCAGTCCTATACGGTTCTTTGTCCATGAACATCGACAAACTCCAGCGTGTCCAATATACACTAGCCAGGGTGGTCTCAAAAACGCATCGGCGTGATAATATCACTTTGGTACTTGCCGTCCTACACACTGGCTTCCTGTCCGTTACAGGATCGAATACAAAATCCCATTGCTCACTTACAAAGCCTTGACAATTCAGCAACCGCAGTATTTGTCAGAACTCATTCGTCTCTACGAGACTCTAAGACAGCTACGACCTCGCGGTGCCAACATCCTGCAGTACAGTCCGGCAGTTCTCAACTTTACTAGAAGTGCTTTCTGCCATGCTTCACCCACAATCTGAAATAATCTGCCCGAAACTGTTATTCCTGACATAACTGTATCTACTGATACCTTCAAATCTAGGCTTAAAACTGCTCTATACAGTCGTGCGTTCCTCCACTGACATGTAACCATATCCGCACTTGAGATTTTTCACCTTGTGAAAGACCTAACGTGCATTATAAACCCAGTATAATACAGGGTGGGCCAAAAACCCGGACCTGTTTGAGCGTTGATTACTTAGCGATGGTTGCCAGTAGAAATGCGTGTGATACGTCAAAAGTTTTAGAATGTTGTAGACAAAAAGGGCCAAACTTGCATAGCAAATCATTTAAATATTCTTTGCCTAATTTGCATAAATCGTCATTACCCCTGAAATTAAGCATTTGCCTGCACTCCCATGTGCCCGAGTTCACTGAACTCAAAAACTCACTGCCAAAAAGTCAAGATTTAAATTCTGTGAATTATGCAGTGCCGGGGCATTGCAACAGATAGCATGGTCACAAAATTTCAGTAACTGACCAGCTAAAACGTGTGCTAATCGAATGCTGAGCTGAGCTGATCCTGAACACATTGATTTCAGCGATCGATCAGCTGCCTAAAAGGACTGATAACCGTTATGAATGCAAAAGCTGGGCAACTGCCTATGTCGAATTTCATCTAAATTCAACGTATGTGTTAATTATTGTTGATATTTCACTGTATGCTGAATGAAAATCAACTTAAATTTAAAGTACGATTTTATTAGTGGCAATCCCCACCTAACCTCGCAACAGGGTGAGCTACAACTCGCCTCTGAAGTCAGTCGACATACTGGCGCTATACAAATTGTGAATTTTACTGATTTTTGTTTCAAAAATAAACAAAAATATAAAAAAAATACATTTTTAACACATAGTTGTCAACAACGTTGAGAAGACTTGCTATTATCGTAACTTTTAGTCAAAAATTTATAATTTATTCAAAATGTGAACTGCCGCGGACTTAACGCATGCTGCAAAAATGACGCTGCCGCTGCTGCTGCACAATGACGTTCGCGTTAACGCACGGGAGTGCTAACAAACCTCAGAGAAAACTAAAGCTGAAACATTTTGGCAAAGACTATTTTTTATGTTTTCAATCTAATAAATCTGTCAAATTTTATAGCAGTGTTTTTAACAATTATTTGTTTTTTCGTATCGCAAAGCTCTAAGTAAAATTGTGTAAGCTTTGGCTTCTTCTGGGCGTTTTTGCACAAAACGTTTAAGTAGTCTGAAATTATTTATTAAATTATAGCACTGCATAGTAATATTAAAATAGCTTACAAAGTAGGTCTACAGGTATAATCAGGTATAATAATAATGTGTGTGCCTACACACTGCGTGTACGTGCATGCGTAAAGGTGAACGACTGCTTCTATTAAATGGTATTGAGAAAACTTCGGCATATTTGATGCCAATTTGGAGTACGTTTGACTGGCAACCGTTTATACATGTCACGTCATTTTTTGCTGCGTGTGTAGTGTCTGTTTGGCCGTCGTACGGTCCACTCGCGGGAGGTACTCGAGTTACCATCACCGGTCAACGGCTGAACTCTACTGTCAGAGCTGTGCTAATCGGCTACGACTATTTACATCCGCATGCTAGCAGGTCGCCTGCTTTTAATGATAATGACATAGAATCGTTCTGAAGAAACATTTTTAGCTGATCGCACTAACAGTCAAGCTTATTAGTCCAGGAGCGTTAAGGTTTACTAAGAAAAAATTAGTATCAAGCTGAAATGCAGCTTTCTTTACCTCTACTGGTAGTAGAGTCATTGTATTAACACATCAATATTATATTCACATTCTACTCTTTATTACGTTTGATTTGATATGCAGTATGCATATGTTTTAACGTATTTAAAAATTGACCAATTTTTTCAATTTTGTTTCAAATTTCAAATTCAAATTTTGAAGAGAGTACAGCTGTGATTCTTGGGGAGTTTTGATGTGTTATTCCTAGTGCTCAAGGCTAACTATTTTGAAAAAATCAGCTTGATACTAATTTTTTCCTCAGTTGACCCCAATACGACATAATACTCCTGGACTATATGGTTAATGTGTCGTCCGCCTGTCGTCCGTCCGTTTGTAACGTTGTGTACTGTAGCTTTTGGTACGCCGTAAAGGGTCGGTGATGGTAGGCCTACCGTTGGATGTTGCGTTGACTAGTTCTAAAAAGTTTTAGAAAAACAAAGTACCAGCTGCGGTTTTCCTCTTGCATTCACACTAGAGGCAACTGCACGCTAATAGGCTTACTCCGACGAAACCATAACAGCAGACAACAAACAGTTATTAGATTTTAAGTCTTTAAACGTTATAACGTTAACAAACTGCTGTGATAGTGACATCCTAGTCAGGGGCCTAATTGACAAAATGTCGTAAAACAGTCGTAAAATTGTCGTAAAATCCTCGCAACTTTGTTGTAACTTTGTCGTACGACTTTTTGTAAATCGCGTTTTATCGTACATTTGTCGTAAACCTTCTGCATGTCGTAACATTGTCGTATATTTGTCGTACGACATTTTCTAAATTAGGGTCTAGAAGTTACAATAAATGTTTAAACTGCCGTTTCTTTACTCACACACGGGTCCGAAGACGTCTTCTCCACTCCTGATAAATGTTTATAGTTGGGTGCTGTGTGCGCTGACATGCCGTTCTGCTGGAAGATGAATCCCATGGGCAGCCTGCGATTGCTTTAAAGGAACGATAATTTAGTGATAATTTATAAACAGTATAAATTACTGTTTATCAAAACGTCACTGTGACGTCATCAGCAATAGAGTGTAACCAGTTTTTGAAAATTAAATAGTATTTTTAGTTTGAACATTTTAATGCTAAAAAAATCGGTAGGCGGTCATGTCAAAAAGTCTATAATTTAGTCGTTTTTCAACAGAATCAAATTTTACTTGGGAATTAGATGTAGAAGGTTTCTTAAAATCTCAAACGGTTGCTGAGAAAACGGCAAAAAAACTTTAGGGGTCCACTTTTTTGTCGCACCCTGTATATAGGCTACACTAAAATGTGACGTAAAATTCGCATTTCGCGGTTTGCACTTTATATACGTGCCCCGTACATACACTTCAATCCAGGATGTTCATTTGTATCCCTTCGCACACACTGCGAATTGAGCGCGTAGTTGTCAGCATCAGCATTGCAGAAAACAATAGCCTAGGCCAGCTTCTAGGCTTTAACGCTTTTCTTGGGCAGTATGGGATTAAGCAATACGTTTGCGTTGAGTGACATGATTGTCAGGTGACATCGGTGACATCGCGGCAACGCGCGATGTACGCTGGGTCAGTATGCAAGATGTTTTTTGTGTAGGCGACGAGTTTTTTTTGTCTGGTTGCAAAATGCTTCCCTTCCATGCCGTCTCCTTTTGTTTTTTTTCTTTTTTTTCTTTCTTGCCGTATCTTTTCATTTTCTTCTTTGCTTTCTTTTTAATCATTTTCTTCTTTTTTTTATCTTTGTATTACTCATCTCACTTTCCCTACTTTTGCAGCAATGCGGCCCTCTTCGTAGAGAATCTGGGATCCCCGGCCGCTAGTGTATTGTGGGTAAATTTGGAGCCCATAAAATGCGTTTACTGGCAGTTAATCCCGTTCGTTCTTTGCTGAACAAGTGCATTTGTAAAACGGCAGAATGAATAGTGTTTGTTTAAGAAACAAATTCGCTTGGGCGCGATGAACATAGTAGAATTTTTCTTTGAGTACACCCGCGAAGTTGGTGCGTTATGCCCATCTGTGTTTTGTAGCACGGAAAACACTTTGTACGTGACGACGCGGGAATTTTATATGTCTTACACAACGGGCATTGTGAAGATTGAACTGTGGACCATTGACGGGAAGTACATTAACACCAGTCATACGATTGAATATCGCGAAAACCCCGTCGTTACTGACATAAGACCACGCAATCATCTCATTGTGTTAGTGTCATTTCATTTACCGAATTTGCTTTTTATCTGTCCCATTGCTATAGCATAAGAAAGGGACAGATTATAAAATCACTTGTGTTTGTCTGTCATTCCGTCAGTCTGTCTGCAAATACTCCTACGGCCGCAATTTTGATTAAATTTTGCACAGTGATTCAAGGCCCGAAGAGTAAAATAGAGTATTTTGGAATAAAAATCTGATAACTCCTTCCGTTATTTTACCCCATTTTTAAAAAAAAATTGCATTACGGCCTATAGAGACTTCAAAGCAGTATAACTCGGTCTCCCGTAAAAGATAATATTGCGCACTGTGTTTACCTACCCACCTATTTTCAGGGTCGGGCAATCTAACGGTGTTATTTAAATTTACCCCCTATCAACCCCTGTTGCCATAGCAACCATTTAAAAGTTGCAAAATTTTGCATAACCGCCAATGGAGATTTCACAGCGGTATAACTCGGTCCCCGTGAAAGAAAATTGCGCGTTGTTTGCACCTATATTCCCTATTTTTGGGCCCGGGCTATCCGATGGTGTCATTTAAATTTCTTCCATGCCGGCCGTTGTTGCCATTGCAACGAATTTTGGGACAAAATTGACTATAACTCGGCTCCAGCAAAAGATAATTGCACGCTGTTTTCACTTACCCCTTAATTTCGGGTCCGGGCTATGCAATGGTGTCATGTAAATTTATCCTCTGAAGACCCCTGTTGTCATGGCAACCAACCGTTTTTATTTAAAGACAGAATTGGCTGCAGACTCACAAGAGCGTCAAACGCTGAAACGCAGCTGCTAGGCTGTATAGCGTGGCAATGGGACAGATACCTCGTTCCACAGAACGTATTTCTAGTTTACTACAGTTAACATGAGAGGCTGGGCTCGAAGTTCGTTATGCTGCATTTCCAAATATAAGTTATCCGAGTCAATTGCCAACGAAACCGAACAGACCACAGATCACAAAATTCAACACAAAAACAACGGTTTGGGAAGTGTCTTGAGTGGCTAAACTGTAGAGTCGCGAAAAGAATCGTATAGACTTGTGCTGTTCGGAGAAATGATTTGACGGAAAATGCCTATACTTTTTACTTGATATCTCACACAAAACAATTTTTTTGTTTCAAAATGTCTGCATACACGCATTAGCTTCTTGACACTAGGCAGACTGAGACAGAACACAAACTTTAAAGCTAGCATCCAAATTAAGTAGGTCTAAGTAAGAAATAGGCCCACTGTAGCAATATATATATATACTACTAATCGTTGTAGTTATTCTAACATTATTCGTTGTTTTCATTTTTTTGTCATTTGCATTCTTCGGCTTGCAAGGGGATGCAGAATACCTTTAGTTTCTTTGTTTCATCCTAAGACAAAAAGCGGAAACTGCACAAGCTGATCAATTATTTTTGCATTCACGGCAACCTGAGTCGTTGCCTAGTTGGCCCTGCAATTATCCTCTCGGTCTAGTGCAATCAGACTTACTTTTTACCTCAAAGGATTTAGTTGTCACCCACCAGTAGTAGTAACTAGCTGTCATTGTTTAGCGGCGGTACGTTGGTAACTGTGTACGGAAGTTACTTAAACTCAGTTGCTCAGCCGCGCATCACTCTGACCGTTGTTGTAACCGTCAACGAAACGACATCACAGGTACGGTAGCCTAAGGACAACCTGTGAGGTGTCCTGCGTAATGTTAAGTTTGGTTTACAATTAAGAACCATTTTAGCTTTAGTCGAAAACTAGTGTTACAAGTATAATAGCACAGTTATTTTAACCAAAAATGGTAATAACATTTAATTTAAGCGAAAAATACAATGCAATCCAATATAGTGCATAAAAGTGCTAGTGTCACGTCAAATTTTCTCGAACGCTACGTTGACTCTAATACCGTAAGTGACGTTATTTTAAAGCTTATGTTTTACTGTATAAAGGTTATACTAGTAACAGGAAAATTAATAAATACCGGGTGGCGCTAAAAACGTCCCAGAATTTGAGTAACTATAACGGCGCGTATACTGTATGGCGAAAAATTTCTTTTCGCACTTTTGTAGACCAATATGTACTCTTACTTACTTATAAATTTTAGCGATCTCACTTATGACACCACTGAATGCTGCATGCTTAATGACGTAAGGCGAATTAAAATTCAATTATGTAAAGACAGCGCTCCATCACACCGCAACAAAACAACTCAAAATTTTCTTTGACAAAAAATGGCCGATTTCGTCAGCTCACAAGAATGGACATCGTCTTAAACAGATTTGAATCCGTTAAACTATTTAGTTTAGGATATTTTGCAAGACATTGTTTATGAAGAAAAACGTGAACCGTTTGCGAACCTCGAAGATCTTTAGAATGTTATCACAGATAAAAGGATTGATGTCGACATCAGACAGCCAGAATCAAAAAGGATATATATAGCAGTCAGAAAAGTGTCTAGCAGCAATGACAAATAAAAATAGAGGACCTATTCATCACATTTTCTGCTGATCAGGTGACTGATAAAGAGTGATAATTCGGCCTACTGTGACAACGCAAATGATGAACCGCTTGCAAAAATTGTGTTATGACGTGTGACGCTATTTTGTTTGCATCACGGCTAATACAGAAGTGTTTTAGGCAAAAATTCCTGTACATATTTGAACATGTTAAATGTGTCATTACATATATGATTTTGTGCCGATTCAATTCGACCACTCGGCTGATGTAAATGTTCGAGAGGTTTTTTGCGCCACCCTGTATTGACAAATTAACATTTGATGAAGCCAATTAGCGCTTTATAACAGTTACGTCAAACGATGCGACTTGGCCTTCAAGTAAAATTATGAGCGGTTATAACAGCGCAACAAAGTTTGTTATATTGCGTACATAATAACACAAGTATAGGCCGACCGTTGGCAATAAATGCATGTATGTGTAACGTGCACATGTCTGTTGTGTTGTACTATAAAGCGGTCATACAGAAGCGGCTTACAATCGTACACGAACACGACTTCAGAGGTATTTATACATTATGCAGTAGTATTATTAGGCGAAATTTCTTCAGCGAAAGCGATTTCGCTAATCCATTCAGCCGTAGCGCTTGGTCTGTCGTCCGTTGTCTGTTGTCTGTCTGCCTATCTGTTGTATGTCACATTCGAGCATCCTGCTTGAACCATGCCACTTGGCAGATAGGCTTAAACTTGCGGGGTTCAGTGACACATTGTGCTAAACGGGAGTCCATAACCCCTGAAGAAAACGGGGGATTTGGGGTTTGGGAGACAAACATTTCGTACCGGACACTTTCCCCGGACGTTCCCCCTGCTTTTTTGCATACCCGGACATTCCCCCCCTTGTGTATGACGAGCGCGTTCGTGGCCTTCTTCCCCGAGTCTGACGTTCTCCACGTCATGCAGCTAGGTGCTGCACGGCTGCGTTACCGACGTGGAGGAGGCCGACAAGCTACAGAAGCTGCTAGCGACCTGCTGCAGCGGCTGACGACGACGACGGCACCACTGTTCCGCGCATTACGCTGCGATCGCTGCCGCCGCTGTTCCCGGTGTCCACCTGGAACGTGCAGGTCGCCACGCTGAACGGTGACAACCGGACGAGGCGTCATGTGCTCAACTCATCGTTTGTTTTTGCAGGCTGTAATGTCTGATAATTACAAGCCACACGTAGTGTTCGGCTTGTAGTGTTTTTGGTTCCTCCTTCCGTCATTCCGTCTGTGTAAAAAGTTACTGGTCCCCCCGTGTGGCTTGT
>Ga0056128_1000708_pt1 | contig 32538 bp, 23 predicted proteins | sample WorMetLIZISLAND2_FD_71113 | JGI IMG/M metagenome (GOLD analysis project Ga0056128, IMG submission 71113) | Marine gutless worms symbiont microbial communities from Max Planck institute for Marine Microbiology, Germany - Olavius geniculatus... ...
TAGTACGTTTTATGACAACTTTCGAGTTTGACCGCAAATATCTCTGAAATAAATAGAGATATTGACAAGCGGTAAACGGCGTTATCAAATACAGTTAATTCCGCGTTGAATAAAAAAAAATTTGGTGAACTTTGGTCCACTAACACCAGAAATTACGCGGCTAATGTTTACCCACCCAAATCAAATTTTTCGGAAGGCCATATTTTGGCCCCTAGGGGGTGCTGCGCTGCCAAATTTCTACAGGCGCTAGAAAATGACCAAGTCTTACTAGCGCACCCCTCGTCGGTTACGGGGGCCTCCTTTACATTTTTTTTTTCAAAAACTGATGAAAAATTGGCTTAAAATGTAGCGTATTAGCCGTGAGAACTTTGGAGCCAGGGGGAGTAGCTTTATTAAACTTTGCCACGTGACGTGCTGTTAGATGGGGGTGACAACGCGGGTGCAACTTTTGGGGGTCATCGCCCCCTTAAAATTTGGGAGGGCAAAAACGTCCAAAATTTAGTACGTTTTACGACAACTTTCGAGTTTGAGCGCAAATATCTCTGAAATTGATGAAGATAGCAACAAAATCTAAATGGCATTGACGAGAACGATCCTTTCGGCATTGAACAAAAAAAATTTTGTGAAATTCCGTCTACTAAGAACAAAGTTATAAGCGCTCATGTTGACCTACCCTAAGTCGACAATGCACATTTGGCATATGCCAATGCATTTGAGTTCGGGCCACGTGATTTGATGCCGGGAAAATTTTACCCCCCCCCTCTAATTTCCCCCAATCGGACTTAGGGCGCCGGGCGGACTCACGTTGGGTTTTGCCCCAAATTTCTAGTTAGGATTGGTTTTGAAATTTCCGGAGAAAAAAGGTGTGTTGAGGTGAAAGAAGAACATAGATTTACTAGATGCAGAAGATACTGAAGATTTGTTCAGGATGTTCCCAGCTTAACTTGCTTTTAAGAGCAATATGAGTACAGTGAAAGAAAGCAATTGTACTCATAATTATTGCCATGGTAACAAAATGATGTGATACAATTGTGATGTAGGTATGGATGGTTTGTAATTTTAATACAGCATTTGTGACAAGAAGTTACAGTAGAATTTGCTAGCAGTTTAGCAGATTTCTTGTTTAAATCTTATTGAAAATATCACTATGCCTGTAGCTACATCAACAGACCTAGTTTCTGATGTGCTTGACCCTAAATTGGAATTTAAAATTCAAAATATATTACATGTATTAAGTATTTTGCAAGTTATTCTGTTGATAAATTATTAACGATGCCATGTTATTCTATTTATTTATGTACATCATTGGCCGGCATGATTCTTTATACTTAACGTCATCAGACATATTTATTAACGTTTAGCAGTGTTCTTATTTTTTATATCAAGATAAGTTATTAATTGACTGTGTGCTGTCAATTATTTGCTTTTAACATCGCAGCTGGTGTGAACTTCTTTGGTAAGCATATATCGTGGTATGCATGTGGCTGCTGTGTGTACTTTTTTCATGTAAATAGAGCTGTGTGTGAACTTGAGATAGAATTCTTTCATTTCCATATGTTGTTTTACCTTAAATTGCAGTCACCAGATGCATGCATAGCTTCACTGCGAATCAATCCACTTCTAGAACGTCTCTTACAGTTCATCTTCTCTTATTGACCTAATAAAGCTAATCTCGATATCTGTCCATTCATTGATAAGAAGTTTTTTTTTATTTGAATGAAATTTGGTGTATGAGTAGAGGCTGTGAAGTGCTACATGACAATATGCCCCATGGTCCATTCAATTAAGGACAAGGTCAAATTTCCAAATTCTACTTTTTCCACAGTTTATTTCCTTTTCCGCCATTTACAGTGGGAGCTGGCAAATGACTACTGATGAGCACCGTATCTAAATTTGTTCCAGTCACCTTTTTGATGTGTCCTAGTCTTGTGTTGAAACCAGTATGGCTAAGTTGACTGTCAGTTTTACATAGGGCTTGTTTTATTGTTTGTTTTTACAAACCAGCAATACATGAGAGTCGTTCGATAAATAAGTTCACAAAATGGCGCCATCCCATTAATTCTTGGAATATGAAAAATCCGAAATATACGTTTTGTAGTGAATTTGATTCTGAGTACAAGTTGTGAGTTTTATGAAGATGTCGTCACTGTGATGTCATTTATAAACGTTATATGCGGTGACGTTTTCACTGAAATTGTTCTGTAACGAACAGCGTAATGTTATTATTTTTTTGTGGGCACAAAGACTTAATGCAAATCAGATTCACTCTGCGATGTATCCAGTGTATGGGGACAAGTGTTTAACGAAATGTACAGTACAAGTTTGGTTTAAAAAATGGACAGAAAATTGCATCAGATACCGAGGTGGAATCAGTCGTTCGTCAGTGGCTTAGACAGCAGCCAACATCGTTCATTGCATCACGCATTTAGAAACTTAAAGTTAACAGATAGAACAAATGTTTGAACAAACTTGAACATATTTCATGTATGTCGAAAAATAAAACATCAATGTTGAATGTTTAAAGAGGTGACGTTAACTTATTAAGTTTATTCGTTTTGTTTTCACTTTTATGTTGGCTGTTACTTCTGAGTTGTGCTAGATTACTGGCAGAGAAAAGAATACACAAAAAGACTGTATTCTGTAAACAGATGACGTCACAGCAATGACGTGCGTTCAGAATTAAATTCCCTACACAATGTATATTTTGGATTTTTCTAATTTTAAAAATTAATGGAATGGCACCATTTTGTAAACTTATTTATCAAATGACCCTTGTATCTGTACAGCTAGGTTTGTCCACAGGTCGTGCTGATATACCAGTGCTGGTTTTTCTTTGCTTTGTAATAGTAATTTGCTGTCTGTCAATTTTTCCACTCAATTACATCTAATTATGTTACTAATAACTCACATAACTTTTAATTGATTTTAATATGCCAAAATGTTAATTTGTACTTTTTGCCTGACAAACCATTTCTAACATAATTATTCACCTGCTGTGTTTCTATGCACAGAGTCTAACATATTTGCGTACAGGTTGATTTTATTGATGATCTGTGATTCAGATAACCATGCAGCATGAAAAAAAATTTTTGTTGTAAATTATCCTGACAGTTTCTTTAGTTTTCATTGAGTTAGTTGTTTTCTTGGTATTTGATAAGTTCTGACTCTGCAGACAATCTGTTTTCACTTTTTAGGGATTTTCAGTATGTTTTTTTAGATTCTCATATATGTTATATATTTGCGCCTTGATCACAAAGTGATTTCTACATTATATTTTTACTCTTAGCGCGCTATGTTCCTAAGGTAGTGAAGCGGAGTATATGAGATCAGTGTAATATTGAGGACTGACCAACGACCGATTTCTGTTTCTGGAAGAGTCTTCCTGGAAGAGATTCAAACGGCCATATCTTCATAACGGTGCTAGATAAATGCATGGACCACCTATAGGAAGTCAGTCCCCGGGAGTCAAATGGTCACGTGACCCCAAAAGGTCAAGGTCGTGACCCCATTATCTTTGAGGCACCTTATCTTCGTAATGGTGCCAGATAGACCCATGTATTAAGGTATAACAAGACAAATGGCAACTAGTGTCATCGACCGTTATTGGAAATTTTTTCCTTTCAGTTTTTAAAATTGGCCAATATTTTATGAACTTCGGCTAGACATTTTTCAATAACAACCTCGATTCCAGTCACTATTAGTATAATATTAAATGGGTCTTAATTAGACGCCGGGTCTCTAATACAAGCCAAAAGGAACGAAAAAGCTCTTAAAAGAATACAAAAGAAAATGATGTGCGCGAGGAGTACATTAGATTGGTCACAATCTAATAATATTTCTTGTATCATATGGTAATGATGATGATGAGTTTGATGACAGTATAATAATAATATAATAATACTATTTTAATAGTGCCATAACATCCTAAAATACAGAGGCACTGCAAATAATATTAAACAGGTCTCAATTAGACGCCAGGAAAGATAAACAGTGAACATTGTCCAAACTGTTCTATGTTGTTTGTCCTGTCTTAGGTTTAGGTATTTGTTTTTGTTTTTAAAAATGTTTTTGCTGCTAGTGCTAGTTTGTGCATCTTAAAAGGTGGTGCATTCTATTGGGTTGTTTCAGTTTGGTCATTGGAAGCAGTAAATTCATTGCCTCTAAGATCAATCTTTCAAGTGCTACTTATTTTGTGATAGGTAGGATAGTTAACGGTGCTTACTGGCTGACTCATTTCGGCCTTATATTTATTTGACGTTGATGTGTCAGGAATTTGTGCGCTGCTGAAAAAATGTTTATTTTTATGTTTAGTACATCATTGACTGTAAGACATGTCATGCTCTGTTATACTAGCCAATATGTCAGTAGTGCTGTGGCATATGCTATATGCAAGGTAAAGGTAAAGCATGCTGTGCCGCTCCAGGGCCTAGGTGGGGTGTTCATCTCCATTTCTATATCCATTGAGCCTGTAGGTGGATAGACCACTGAGTTCATGACGCATGGCAGTGCGACACCAGACCTATGTTTATCTTCCCAGCCGCGAGGCATCACCTTCCTTTGGCTGGTATTAAATTGTACTGCTTGGTGAACAGAGACAAGTGTGTGAACAACTTGCCCAAGGTTGTTACCTGGCAGTGCTGCAGATTGGAGTCGTTCCGGGGTCCTTTTGGTCATCAGTCTGGCTCGTTACTGTTATACCACCAAGCTGTACCTAGGTTATATTTCAAGCAGTTGTATATCATAAGCACTTTGATGCATTATGCTGTATACAAAAAGAAGTTGTGCAGTAGTGTATTTTCCTGTGAAAATCACACTGTAATGCTGCATTCTGCATGCTATCGTTCACACGTAGTGTATTTCTGTTTCAGGTGTGAGTCATGAAGTGGAGAATCTTATTCTGGAAAATAATGAACTTCTTGCTACAAAGTTAGTGAATATTCCTTTCGTTTTTGACATTGTTTATAATTTGCACTGGAGATAGTTGTTACTGTGGAATCAGGACTGCACTTTGCTTGTTACTGGTTTGGCAGCATTTGCTGATGTTTTTGCGGTAATGATAGTAGGTGGCAAGCATGAAATTTCAGGGTTGAAATTGCTCGGTTTATTGGATGTATTTTTTTATACTAAACAAGCCGGTAGGCAACATGCTTTTGAGCTGCAAGCCTTTGATCAGCACCACACAGCTGTTGACGTTGAAATTGAAAAATAAGTAAATAGTCCACATGCTGCAGACAAACACCTGGCGGACAGATGCATGGACGTGCAGACACAGACAGTTGCAGAAACACTGCCTGTCAATAAGGGTCGCTGTATACAGCTCACCAGCCAGTTGTGGTTGGATGATGATGATGTGTATTTTGCTTATAAAGTCCAACTGTAGTGTAGATTTTGTGGATCAGATATTTGTTACTGTTTAAAAACGGTAGCTATATTGAAGATGCATTGGTTCGCTCTGTTTGCACTGCATACAAGTAGCCATTATCAGAGTTTGTTACAGTTAGACATTCCCATCTTTTCATCTTGCATAGAGTTTGTTTTTTTGTGGATCAAAAAGTAAAATTATATACCCCGGTAACGAGAGTAATGATTTGCTACGTCGCATAATGCACTAGCTCTCTTTTCATGGTCTGGCAGTGTAGACTGGTGTCTGGCTGAGGACTAAGGAAACAGAGATCAACGCCATCCTACGGGTGTTGTGGCTTGGAAGGACCTGATGTTTTTATGTTTTACGTTCGTTAGTCTGTCATGATTAAAAAGCTGTAATGCTTGTATTTTTGATTCGTTGTAGTTTTGTTGCATTGTGTGAATGCAGGAATGCTCTGAACATTGTGAAGGATGACCTCATAGCCAGAGTTGATGAATTGACCGGGTTGGTAGTTTAAATGGCTTTTCTAACACTTATTGAAAGTGTTTCAATGCACGAACTTCTGTGTTTGAGTTGTTTTAAATGCTGCTGAATTTCGGTTTGAATGTATAAATGTTGAATGCATATTTTTGTGTGTATTTTGCGTGAAAGCAAGCTTGAACCAGAAAGCTTTCTTCCTTGTATCATGCTTTTGTCTTTTACCAAGGATGCTCTTTTGAGTCATACAGACTCTGTTTATTACCTGAAATGAGTTGGTTGGCAGTTATTTATTGTCAAACTACGTAGACATGGTTGCTCTAAATTTATTGTAAAGTATTATTAGAAAAGCACATTTGCCACACTGTAGTCCTCGAGATCGTGGTCTTGATTTTGAGGAACCCTGGTGTTGGTCTTGAAATAAAATTTTGAACGTTGTGCAAAGTTCTTGCATCGTAAAACGCTGCATATTTGTCATTACAGCTCTGTTGACGTAACATCTGTTATACGGATGATAGTCTTTATTGTGAAACGCAGTGTATACGAGTTGCCGAGCTAAAAAGTTGAAAATAGTCTTTGTACAACACACGATGGGTAAAATTTCTTTCATCAATATCGGAGTGGAAGCTATGCAATGTAGCTCTCTTGTTGGTGAGTAGCAGCCAGGTTAGTTACGTATTGTGTGTTGTCACTCTGCAGAGAAAAAGACATTCTGCACGAGGAAATCAGTTCGCTGGAACTCATGAATGACAGGCTGAAGACAAGAATCGCAGAACTGGAAGACAGCGTGTGCAGGACTCGTGAAGCTTTCAGCAGGAAGTCGGATGATGTGGGCACATCGACAAGTGTCGAGGTTTGAGGCTTGATTATTTCACAGTTTATTACTGTGTAATGTCGTACCTTTTTAACGTACGGTGAATTTCAGTGTTGTCTTAAAGTTTATGTTAACATAAAAGTAACATATGCTGAATTACAGCCATCAAGGTGGGGCATGGTCAGTCGGTCACCTGTGTCGGGTTCAAGCTAACACTATGTGATTCTATATGGCAGGTTGGTAGTTTAAACGGCTGGTAGTTTAAACATAGCTCTGAGATGGGTTTCCTATAAAGAGCTATACGCCACCTTTAATTTTTTTTATGAAAATGACAATGTTGTGCATTGATTCTAATTGCACCTCTAACAGTTTTCCACCTGCCATATGGGATCACATGGTGTTATTAGCTATTTGACACAGGTGAACGTGCCCTGCGTTAATCCCAGCCTACAGCCAGGCTGGCTGGTACTTAGTTTACCTACCCCAGAGGGATGGAAGGCTGAGTTGATCTGAGTGGTTGGTTATATACGAAGATGGTTTATCTGTCCGTCGACAGTGATTCATCCAAGTAGTAACCACATGACTCAATGAACAATTGAACCCGTAACCACTGAATCATGAGTCCAGCATCCTGCTGTTATGCTAACATAGTATCAAACCACCCAATGTTACATGCGGACTGTCTGTGGGGTCATCCATAAAGGCCTGCCGCACCGTGTGGTAAGCCAAAATGTTGACAAAAGTAGGCCATGTATAGGGGGATTTTGGTGTATCCGCATTTACACAACATGTAGGCCACAAGGATGATGTTACAACGCTGGCCTGCAAGCCCTGTATCTAGTACAAGCGGACAGGTCACTACGCTCCATGTCTGCTCTATGATCTTTGCCATGGTATCAGCCCGAGGCCTCAATTTTTGGCCTTTTGGTTATGTTGTGCCATTACAAAGTTATTGGTGATGGTAACTCTCAAATATAGTATATATATAGCCGCGGGAATTAGTGCATTGAAGCATCTGTCACCTCGCCTGTCTGCCCACAGAATGAACGTCAGTTCAGTCTGTTACTGCAACATGCTGCCTTCTTTCTCCAGTAGAGTCGTAGCAATAATGACTGATTCTGACCTTCTCCTGCATGAATGCCTTCCAAGGTGGAATTTGAGGCTGTGCTTTATGGTAACAGGCATCATCATGAGTCAACGTTGGTCACATTAACTTTGCGGACATCCGTAAAGGGGAGAGGAGATACGGCTTAATGCGGACAAAACTGGACAAGGGACAGAGGGGGGTCCATTCTGTCTTTATTTGTGGACATTTTTGTGAAGGAGGAGAGCCCAGGGACAGCAGCTCAGAGGAAGAGATTCACTCGGGTGGAAATGGCTCGCATCCTGCTGGAGCGTAATCAGTACAAGGCGCGACTTCTGGAGCTGCAGGAAAGTGTGCGGTGGACAGAGATGATCAGAGCTGCTCGTGAACAGTCCGCTGCCCTCGGCACTCGCAAGAAATCATCCATATGGAACTTGTTAGTACACATCATTGTATTTTCAACAGTTCTTCTTTTGGCATTTGTTAGTACAAGGTTTGTTGGATTTCAAATATTACCAATATCTTGTCGTTGAAGCTGGTCATACAATAGCATCATTTGTAGAAACAAAGTGGAGGCGATACGCTGTGTGCTTGGCTTTTAACTGCGGATTTAACGTGGGAATAACTATGTTGAAAAAGACTGAAAAGGATTAGCATAATCAAGGCATTATTTATTGCAGTCATTCTGTGCCATTTGATGTTTTGTTTGTAGTGTAAGTCGTTGTTCTGTTTTATGCTTTCACTGCATGATGGCAAGCTATATTTCTGCATTTGCAATGCGACCATTACTTGTTGATATTGAGTTGCTTCAGTTTACGTTACTTATTGGCGATGGTTTTGTACGTTCAATTCTATTCTCATTTGCATATTTCTACATGCAAAAGTAATTTTTTTGTTTCTTTTGCGCATGTAGTGTGTCTTTGTTTTCTGCTGTTTTGTTGTGGTAGCCCAACAGCTTCTATTTTCTCGTCAGACATCATTAAGGTCGAGGAAATTAGACACCATGCATGAGTCATCTCGTTGGTCTTCCCTCATCCTCCAATATCAATCAATTAATCAATCGATAATATAAAGTTTAGAGCGCCATAAGAGAAACAAGAAATATTATTAGATTGTAACCAATCTGATGTCCTCCTCACGTGCATCATTTTATTTGTATTCTTTTAAGAGCTTTTTGTTCCTTTTGGCTTGTATTAGAGACCCAGCGTCTAATTGAGACCCATTTAATATTATAGTAACAGTGACTGGCGTCGAGGTCATTATCGGAAATTGTCTCTCCAAAGTTCATAAAATATTGCCCGATTTTAGGAACTGAGAGGAAAAACTTTCCAATAATGATCGATGGCGCTTGTTGCCATTTGTGTTGCTATATCTCAATGCATGCGTTTATCTGGCACAGTTGTGGAGATATGGTACCTCAAAGATAGTGGGGTCACAACCTTGACCTTTTGGGGTCACGTGACGTCATCGGTCACGTGACCATTTGGCTCTTGGGGGTCGAATTCCTGTGGGTGGTCCATAGTGACCATGCGTCTATCTGGCACCATTATGGAGATATGGCCGTTTGAATTTCTTCCAGGAAGGCTCTTCCTGGAACAGAGGTCGGTCGTTGGTCGGTCCTCAATATTACTCTGATGTCATATACTTTTCTTCGCTACGTTAGGAACGTAGCATGCAAGGAGTAATAAAAACACAACAAGGACGCTTAACAGCTAGAACAACTATACAAACAAAGTAAGCAAAATATCACGGATGTGTTTTGAGATTTTTCCTGAAACAGTCAGCAGAGTCGATCGAACGAATGAAGAATGGCAAGTTGTTCCATGCACGTGCACTGCGACAGCATTATGACTGTCTGGAGGATAACAGGGAAAGTTATTAGAACTGCCATTACTCTTACATATGCACCATCATAATCGGCAGTTCTTACAATGTTAGGTTTAGATCATTTGTATGTTTTGTTTCATATTAGGTTTTTCTGTAAATGTTAAACTTTTTGTTCCATTATTGTGTGTATGTGCATTGCCTGGCAAGGCCATCCTCGAAATAACCTGGTATACTGTGTCGGGTGGGACGTTTGTTAAACCCTACTCACTCACTCACTCAATAATAAGTCTTCAACTACAGCTACTGCTAACTGTTGTTAGCTTGGTCGCTGAATTGTAAGGACAGTTAGTTAGTTAGTTTGTTTGTTTTTAGTTTCAGTAGACTGTTCACTTCCTCTGACAAACCATCGCGGAAGCCAAGTTCTTCCCCGGCGTTGTCATACAAGAGCTCCGCAAAACAAGGAACGGTTCGTCCCATCAGTGATCCAAGCCAATCAAGTCGTGATGGTCAGACATCAAGAGCTTTCGACTTTCTTCAAGATGATCTGTACGTGTGTACCAGTTGTGATCTGTGCTTATATGCATGATGTGTTGTGTGGGGTTACGCTTTAGTGTTTTGTGTCATGGGACATTATTGAGATTGCAACACATTGCGACTAACTGTTAAATTTGCACCTTTCAAGTTTCTGACAATGTAGTGGTTGGAGGCATTATGTTTCGAGAGTGTTTGTTATGTTTCTCGACATGTTTTTGTGTCTGTGCGCGAGTCCAAACAAAAATTGTTATCAAGATATCTTGCGTATTTGTTGACAGACTTTGACCAAACTTTCACCACTAATGAACTTTGGAACAAGGATGAACGCTTCCATTTTTGGGGTCAAAAGGTCAAAGGTCAAGGTCACAATGGGGTTAAATATGTCCCAAAATGCACTTTTTTGTCTTTTTAGCACAATATTTTTAGTGTTAGCTTTTTTCACATGTTGGCGGAGGCATAATAGTCGATAGAGTCGTAATCACCGTCTAGTTTTGTTTTTTGTTTCCTGTGTTTGCTTTGACATCATTTGCTTGTGTTCGGTTTTTTGTGCTTTGTGCTGTTATTATTATTCGCAACGTGGCACCACTTATATTATGGTGAAATTGATACTCACCCATTATTCATTTATGCCTGGAAATATTTTGTTGAATTTTCTGATTGAAATTTATGATTTCTTTCGATTCTTTGTAAGCAGACATTAGCATTTGTGTTGTGATAGTTCAGTGATTGAAATAATGCTTAGTTTCAGCTGAAATTAATAGTTTTCACTATGGATTATCTGTGCCCAGTAATACTTGTCTTCCTGGAATTTGAGACCCATTCCAGCTCTATTTTACTAATCAGTTATTTGTGTTTTTATTACTTTTTTGTTTTTGCACCTAATTGAGTTGGCTGGCTGTTTGTTGACCTCTAGTACATGTTGCATTGTCATTCTGTGCTCTGGGATAAATCTGTGGCATCTGAAATATCTTTGTGCTTTCAAAATGTCCAAGCCATTGCACATGGAATTTTATAACATTAAAAGGAAGTGTGCCTAGCAGCATTTTAACAGTAATAGGTCACGAACAACAGAAAAATTTGTCGTATTGCATGTACATGACATTGCATGGTTCTGTACTGTAGTGCTTCTAGTGCTAAACATCCCGTGTCGGATGATAAAGATGGGTGAGTTTAGGCTTTTGTGCTTGTTGTTTCCATGGCGCTTTGCTTCTAACGACTTCTGCTTTCATTATTTTCATCACTATTCTCTGTATATATTACAGGATGGTCCAAAAAAGCCACCAACTTCACTAAATATAGATTGATTTTCAAAGTTTTTTTTAGCCAATTGTACTTAAGTAATGGTCAAGCTATTGACGTGGTTGTCGTCTGTCTGTCAATCCGTTCGTCTGTCCATCTGTCCGTCTGGAACGGATGTATTGTGACTAAGCTTATCGGTAGGGAAAAACTTTTTACATGAATAATGTGTTAAACCCCGGGCATGCAAAATTTCAGCCATCTAGTGCAAGGGGAACATTTTCAAATTCAGGGTTGAATGCAAGGGGGTAGGAAAATGTGTGTTTTCAACGGAAAACTGGCCATATCTTGGAAACGGTGAGAAATACAGCCATGGTTACTATAAATCACTAACATGAAGTGGCCTACGCTTTTTCAGTTGCATTGACAATCATCGAACTTGGATGACCTTGAAGGTCACTAACAACCAGTAAGGTCGGCTATCCTAGCGACAGCTGGGCTTCTTGTTTTACTGCTGCAGTTATGGTATCAATTTGTTAGCTTGCTTTTTCACAGCACTGTTTGTGAGAATACCAGTATGTATCAGCTATTTTGGTTAATGTAGTGATATTTCATTTCCATGCTAATGCTGGCTTTGATTTAGCATGTGGCTGCGGATGGCACTAACCAATGCTAAGTGCTTTTGATTATGTTGACGTACAAGAAGTCTTAAAGTGTACTTCAGATGGGTACCATACTTAATTAGATGGATAATTGGGCTTACAGTGAATGTGAAGAAAATTAACCCAGAGCTCAGGAATTTTTTATATTGGAATCACTCGGCTTATAACGTTGAACTGAAAAGTCGGTGATCTGGAATCAGTCGAGCATTGAATGAAACATATTTATTACGTGTTGCAGCCATGAGCTGGATTACTGTACAATAGATAAAATATGCAAAAAACCAAAAAAAATGTCTAAGTTAAGTTTGCCAAACAAAACAGTAAAAAAAGATTTTGCATACCCAGTGTCCTTCGTTTCGGAAGTTCATATGTACGAGATCAGTGCAGATACATATATTCTGAAATATCACTTTTTAGTGGCAACAAATGATTAAGGCAACTGTCTGATTGCGTAAGCTGTTGAAAGAAATGTTTTGTCAATTTTTTTGCGACGATCATTCAGTGTTAGCAGTTGTTTATCAGACATATCGGAAAAGTACTTGGTTGAGTGGTTTTGAGGCTGATTGTTTAAAACACACAGTCAAGGAACTTTGTAGGCAACCGGATGACACTGGATCACCTATAAAACAGCTCTTAGAACAGTGCTTTCATGCATTTGTCTTTATGCTCTTTGCTTTAGATTTTGCATAACAACTTAACATCATATCTTGTCTGTATTGGTGGCTAACGTCAGTCTTTTATAACACTTATGTCTTTCATTAACAGTGTGTTTGTGAGTGGTAGGTTTTCTAGGCTCATGCATCAGTAGTCCATCAGTTTAGTATCACTACCTTAAGCATCAAATATAGCAAGAATGTTTTCTCTGCTTATTTACCAGTTGCTGTGTGCTGTATGGTTGTATAGATTAGACCGTCTCTCCTAGTTTCTGACTATTTTTTAGTTGATATCGTGTTTTCTGTGCTTTTTTAAAGTTGTTGTGTTTTTTATTTCCAAGTGCTGGCAGAAAAAAAACAGTCTTAGAAGTGGCTCGGTATTGTGTCAGCTTTGGTATTAAATGAAGCAAATTGACTATATTGCCATGCATCTTGAAGATTGGGAGCAAGTTTTATTTTATACTGACAAAATGGACATTCACCACAACAAGGTATTCTATCTAGAGTTGTGATTAAAAGGGTAAATGTGAAGGTGCTAAGAAGATTAAACTTCTCACAGAGCTACGGAGCATCACCTGCCATACGGGATCACACAGTGTTACCTGCCACCCGACACAGGTGAACGTGCCCCGCCTTAACTGCAGCCAAATAGGCTGGTACTCGATTCACCTACCGCGGAGGGATAGAAGGCTGAGTTCACCTAGGTGACTGGTTACATGGTTTACCTGCCTCCAGGGAGTCACCCATCCAGGTACTACTTTTGTCATTGGTCTGTTACAGACATCATGGGTAGATTATGCATTCAAAATGCTTAGAGCTTTTAGTCGGTGCTTAAGGAAATAAATAAACCTGTTGTGTGAAAGGCTGGCTGACAGGGCACGCCAGCAGCGACAGCGTGAGCGGCATATACAGTGTCGGCAGCAGCTGCGAGCCGTCGCCTTGGAGCGAGATGACGGCCGTCTGCAAGCTTATGGCTGGTCTTTTCCAGCAAAGTTTCTGACGTCATTTACCAGCAGCAGTACCAGTGGTGATGGTGTTAGTTCTACGTTGCCATCAACACATGTCGCCGTTCCTGTTCCCATCTACTGTCGACCTGTGTCAGACTACGCCGCCGTTAAGGTACGTGCTGCTCATTGGCTGTTCAAGGCACATTGTGTGCTGTAACTGGGGTGGTCACTTTCTCCGGCGAATTGAATTGTATGTTAGTTTATTTCCGGAGTTTCCGTTATTTTTGCACAGAAATACGCATGGCCAGCATAGGTACAAGGGGCAGTCAAAAAGTTTTGAGCCCGAACATATTAAGACTACAATTTTCTTCACAATCCATATATCAGCGAAACGTGCATTCTTTACTGATTCCTATGAATTTGCTGCAGATATGACATCACTCATTATTAAATGGAAACGATTTAAAGCATCAATAAAAACGTCTCGAGTTATTCGTCATCATGAATAGTGGACACCACAATAATCAGATTTTAGATTTCACTAAGATCATAGTCATTGGGGTCTTGAGTGGTCTTGGTGAACAAAGATCATGAACAGCTGCTGGGTAATGGTTGACGTAGGACTGAACTGCAGTGCCAAATTTGGGGAGGGTACATGGGGCTTGCTCCCAGCCCCCTGCCCATCAGGGGTTCCACGCAACAGGTTAGAAATCTTGATTAGTCCTTCATAGACACAACTGATATAATTAACAGTTACCAGTAAATTTTTAGTTAAATTTTTTGATGCCATCAATTATTGTCATAACATCATAATTGGCTGAAATGCTCTAAATTGTGGCTACCACAGATTAGGCTATTGTATATTCACAAATGCAAATGAGAAATTCATAAACGTATTTGTCGAGGCTTTCACAAAATCGGATGCCACGGAGCCTCAGTTTGGAGAATCCAGCTACAGACTGAAAATGTTTCATGCAACAACCGGCCTTATTTGAATGCTGCTTGCAAACCACTTCAGCTTAATGCTCTATGACGTCATAAATTACATTGATATCATTTTTACAAGCTGCTCACACGAATATGCAAGGAAGGTACCTTTTACTGTTGTATAGACAGTAAAAAGTTTCAGTTTAGTATATTGAGGCTCAAAACTTTTTGACCACCTGTTTTATTTGCATGACGTCATTATTGACTCAAATGCTTTTATTTGCGGTTACCACAAATTTAGGCTATCACATATTCTCATAAGCAGATGAAAAATTCACAAACGTATTTGTCAGGGCTTTCACAAAAACAGATGCTACGAGGTTCCGCTTTCGTCAATCCAACTACAGGTTTAAAATTTGTTATGCAGAAGCGAGCTTGATTTACCACTTTTTGTGCTAGCACTGCAAATCGTTTCGGTTTGAAGCTCTATGATGTCATAAATTACAATGACGTCACATCCCCAGCATGCCCACATGAATATACAAGAAACATGTGTTTTACTGATGTATAGACAATAACGGAAATTTTGGTCTAATATATTGAAACTCGAAACTTTTTGACCACCCCACGTAAATGTACTTGCAGTTTTTTGTTTAGTGTTTAGAAACTGTCATTCAAGTGTTGAGGAGAGCATTCGGCATATAGAAAATTAAAAGTGTCGCAGTAATCTGCATAATGTCTTCGTTAATTCCTAGAAGTTCACATTTTCTTGTTGCTTATTTAACAGCGTCAAAGGATTGATGGACCAAACACTGACCAGCTGCAGCCATCGGGCTTTTCAGTTGCTGGTGCAATGGTCTGCAACTCATAACTATACAGGCTAAAGAGATCCGGCGCATGGTTTTGACAGAACTTGCAGACAGAGACAGTTCTTTCACAAAATCGCATTTAGTCTGTATTTGTGTAACATCGCATCAATGTGTTTTTTTAAAAAGGACTGCATGAATGCATGTTTTGATTATCTAAAAATAGTTCGAAAAGTGTTCTTTAAAATTCTTGTGCTAAGTATGTGTACTGTACATGTGATTTCAGCTGTGGTGTGCGGCGGCTGTGAACGTGACCCGGAGTCGGACACGTGATGGCGGAATCATAGTTGGGACGAGTGTCTTTTACTCCGAGCCTCTAGACGATGTAACAACGTCCACTCCGCAGACTGTCAGCGATGAGGTTGAAAGACTCAATCAGGAACTGCAGGTCTCTCTCGCTCTCTCTTTTTTCTTTTTCTCATGCTGCTGTTACAGTCAGCTGCTGGCGTTCTTAGTCGACCATATTGACGTTTTTGCTTATATGAGGTTACGTCAGTCATCTGTTGTCTGTAACGGATGTTTTGTGTCTAAATGTTACGTCTGAAGAAGCACATAGGGTTGCCCGACCGCTACACTGTGGTATCAAGTTGGACCGCCTACTACGTCCCATTCCTCCAAATGGAACTATACTAACTGCACCCGAATACTTACATTGCGACTGGCTTACTGGCAATATTTTGGGGGCATGGCTGAAAGTTTACATTTGCAAGTTATGTAAGTCAGTAAGTTATGTAACTACGTTCACATTTGCTGGACTTCGTGTGCAGACAGGTATGGTCGGCTAACATAGCGATAGCTGGGCTTTTTGTTATTTTTGCAGTATCGGTACTGATGTGTCCAGCGCATTAGGGATAAAAGGTAAAGGTGGTGTATTGCTGTTAGTTGAAAACCCTTCACATAGCTATGGAGTGTCACCTGCCATATGTGATCACACAGTGTTAGCTGACTCTTGACACAGGTGAACGTGCCCCACCTTAACCTCAGCCGGACAGGGTAGTACTCGTTTTACCTACCCCCATAGGGATGAAAGGCTGAGTTGACCTTGGTGTTGGTTGTATACCAAGATGGTTTACCTGTTCGCAGACGGTCACCCATCAAAGTAGTAATCACTTGATAGTGTCCTGATCGAGTATCGGTACCCGGCCAGGATAAGGTACGAGAATACGCTATGTACATTGACATTTGGCACTCTGACAATGGTTATGCAGGAGCATGAGAAAGACGTGAAAGAGTTAGCAAATCAGCAGACGTCATCACTGGTGTGGATCGCAGTGGCCGGTCAGAACTGTAGTGAGGTCAACGTGGTTGATGCAAACAGTCCCGGCGATGTGCTCGATGCATTCCCTATCTGCTCGTCACGAGTTCTCTGCATTGCCAGCATCCCAGGTGACTGACTGTCGGCATCGTACTCCTATCACATGACAATGATTAAGAACTTTTCTTAGCGTGTACTCAGCATGCTTTGCCAGGCAATAGCTTTCTCATCAACCAAGGCTGTAAGGCTGACAGACCACCGGGAAATTTCGTATCTGGACAATTGTTTGCAACGTGTGACGTAGTGATCATTAAAGCTGCTTTGTTCTTATGTCGCTGTTTTTATGTCATAACTGAATGAGCTGGTACGACATCTTCTAGGCTGTTTTTGGTGGGGCCTATATAGAAAAAAAGGGCTAGGTATTTTTTGGGAAAACACAAATAAATTACAAATGAATTACCAATAAATGACATAATGAGTGTTCTGGGGCTATTCCTGGAGGTTATATATAAGAGCAAAGTATTTATTCTACCTGAACCCGGCCATTTTACTTCTCCTTGGCTATGCCACTGAAAACCGCTATAAGTTTCCTACGTGCTCGTACTCGGTGAGCGTCAACAACGCATGTTGCAGCTTATTCAGCTGCAAATGCAAATGAGAAATTTGCATTTGCTTACATACTGAATAAGCAGAAACATGGAGTGCCTAGATGCCTTTTGGTTATTTTATGAATATCAATGCGCCATCGTGGCAGACTTTCACTTTGTGTAATAAATTAGCAAAATAAAGTCCAGCCCCAGCTGGGGCTAAAGTTGGATAATGCCACAAATTTCAGTTATTGAAGGCTGGCGTTCTGCTCAGTTATACTAGCAACATTCAAAGAAAATTAGCAGTCTTTTTTTTCAAAAGTGCAAATTGTCAAGTCAAATTGTTTTATTTATGATTGTGTGTCATGTTGCGATGGTTATTAGTAGGGCTCACAGTTTTAGACAGTTTAGTTTGATTTTTCCGTGATATAATGTGTCTATTTAGTTATGTTGTGAGGCCGACAATTGTACTGATCATCGGACATTTCTCAGTTTTTGCAAAGTTTTGTGAAATTTTGCAGAAATATCAAAATTCCGCTGAAAAGGGCAAATTCCGCAGCTCGGCTCGAAATTCCGCGACCCATGGAAAACTGTGGGCCCTAATTATTGGAGGTGGGAATCGAACTGAACGAATCAAACTAGAACCCCTATTTTGGGTAAACCAAACAGAACTAGAACTCTAAAGCAAGTACTACACGAGTACACATAGAACTAATTTTAATTTTAGGTCATTAATATTTAAACAATTTAATGTTTAGCAGCTCTAATAATCATCTGTGCTTGAAGTCATGAATTTGTTTTATGTACAGGAGCAGCGGAGAGTGACTACGGCGTAGACAGTGAAGTGATCAGTTGTGACTCGGTGTTTGATGACACTCAGCAGGTGGCAGCACGTGCTGATGTGAACTCATATTCAGTCGGAAAAATAACCCTCGTCCACTGTTCTGTTGGACCTGCCAAATCTGTTCCAGACGCTCCACCAGATGCTGTTATCGGTATGTATCATTTTAACTAGTTTTAGATTGAAATCTGCTGTAAATTGTCGATTTTTTGCTTTAAATGTTTTTATTGTACGAGTAGAAGCTTCACTCGTACGAGTGGAGTGTTGACGGTCACTTGTACAAGAACATAACTCAACGCCTGTCGGCCATATTGAATGAAATCGAATCGAGGAAATGCTTCGTAAATAAAACAACAATATTCTACTACAAAGTTACTGTTTTTACTAAACGCACACTTCTAAAGATGAACAATTTTACAATGTTTTGACGTCAAATGTGCGCCAAAGTTTTTTATAAATTATGTTAATGCTGTTTATGGGTAGTTTACTTCGCACGGGTTAGATAAAAACATGACTTGCACAAAAACTACTTGTGCGAGTGAAATGTACAGGTGACTCATACTTGTATGTATGTGAACGGCCCGTGTGCCGCCATTGAAATACATGACAGATACCCGGACAGTGCCGGATTTGTACTCGTGTCTATGTGAACACCGCCTTAATTATTACAGGTATAGGAGCCAATGGTACAATTGTAGATGAAGAGTATACCACTCATGTAACAAGTACACAAGACGTGGAAGATTCTCTTGTTCAGAAGCCACAAGGTATTTAAGCTTTTGTATCTTTTTCTTTTCTTTAGCATTTGATTTTATAGTACAAATGGTTAATGTGTCAAGGAAAAAGTAGTCAGTAGTCAGAATACCAGACGTGTTTACATCTGATGGATACATTTTTGACCAGTTGAACAAAGATGCCATTTATGATTGTGCTGTGTATCATTTCATTTTATAATAAACTTTCAGAGTGACCGTGTTCTTTCTCATATTTATTTCCTGTGCGTAGAAGTAAATGCAGTTTATTTGCAGTTGTCACATCATTAATTGCTACTTTACGTCAGATGTATTCCTGTAAAAAATTGTATTTTATTTTCAAGCACATGAAAGGCATTGATTTTGATGAGTAGCGAGTGCTGCTGATATATGAAGTGCTCAGTTGTTTTGCTAGTAGTCGGCAGTAGCATGGTCTAATGGTTAACATGTTGCATCAATTGCCGAAAGTCTCTGTGCCAGGTCCAGTTAGACTTCGATGGGTAACTGTCTACGGGCAAGTGAACTTTCTCGGTATGTCAATTCAGTCTTTGATGCTTTCGGGGTACCGTTAGGTAAATTGCGTACCTGTGTCAGTGGGCTAATTTGGGGTATGTTCACCTGCATCTGGTGGCAGGTAACACTGTGCAATCCCTGGCAGTTTTTCTTTGATAAACTTGAGACTTGCCCGTTTTATGCATCTTTCTTGTGATATAGTTGACTGTAAAGTGATTGCATTTTTTACTTACTGTATTGTATTTCATACGTCTGGCGATGCTCCGTAGCTTGAAGATGGGTTCTTGTACAGCTCTACACATCCTTTAACCTGTAACAGATTTTTTGCTGCAGAGGAAGAAGGTGAAGCATCATCTCCCAGTGTCACACAGGCGTCATCCCCACTGCTGACCACCAGTAGCTCCTCACACAGACTGCTGAATGTACTGAACAGTGATCTAGTGAAGGATGGCATCAGTTCCACCGACAACTGGAATGAGATTGTAAAAGCCGAGATGCAACGACTCAGCATGGTTCACCCAACAATGTGGATCGGGGCTCATTGTGGCAGGTCTTTAGTACTCAACTCTTTTTATATATATTTGTTTTTTAAAGCCCCCCGGTACTCATTTCCTGACGGCTGAAATACTGAACTACAGAAATTTTGTCTGGAATGGCTACGACGCTCACTCGGAGATTGCAAACGTGTCAGCTGTGCGTGCTGCATTGAAGCGTTGGACAGCGACTGACAACCGCTGGAAGAAGAACGTTGTTTCACGGGGTCCGTCATCACGTCAGTCAAACGCCTTTCGATTTGTTCCAGGAAATATTTATTTGTTTGTTCGTTTTTAGTACCCACGGTACTCAATTTCCAAGGGCTGAAATATTAAACTACATAAATTATTTTATTTATTTATTTAGCCCTAACATTCACAATACATGTAGCAGTTTGTCAGACAGGTTAGAACAAACTCAATGACAGGCCAGGATAGAAAGGCTACCATCTAGCACTAACGACTACCCTAATCAATACAATATATCATGCTGTTAAACAAATAAATACTGTTGAGCATTGCTATAAATTTATTTGTTATTGTATGGTTGTTTTTGTTACGTGCAGTGTCTTTGTCATTCACAATTTGGCTGTTATTACATTACAGTTCGTTGTTTTTATTAAAGTAATCAGTTGCATGTTTTTACTGGTGCTGAGATTACTTTGAGTGATTTATTGATCCATCAGTTGATTGATTAACTGAGCGAGTGAGTGAGTTGCATTGATTGATTCTTTGAGTGATTCTTGTTTAATATTTTTCTCTTTCTCTTTCTCTTGCTCTGTCATTCGTAGATACAGTGATAAAATTGCTTCACTTTGTCGTACAACTTTATTGTGCGAGAAATTGTCGAAGAATAGAGATGGTTTTTATTCTGATAATTAGTCGCGCAACTCATCAGTAGTCAGGCAACTTCCAAGTCAGACAGCTCAGGTCAACTTAGCCTCCTACCCTTCATGGGATGGGAAAGGAATAGTAGCTAATGGGCTACGGGGTGAAGAGGGGTGAAGGCTCTGTGTGACTGATTGGGGCGGTGGTATGTCTACTTGCTGCAAACCACAGGTCCAATTCTTTGTTGGTGCGGACTGCGGGTAATGGATGGCCGCATAGTGCGCTGCGGTATCATTAGCTCATGCCAATCAGCTGCCACTTCCGAGGTTGTAAAGTGCTTTTGGGCTACTGTAAGAAGCACTATAGCAAGTGTTGGACTTTCTTTACCTTTACCTGACAACGTTATCATGCAACTATCATGTGCGAAAGAGTTGCTCGACTTTGTTGCGTGACTGACATGGTTCTTAGTTACTACCGTGGTGTGAACATGCCGTGCAGGGTGTTCGTTCATTCGGCCGTGTCGCAGTGGAAACGTTGCTTACATTCTGTTCAGCTTCCCAGTGCTGTCGTGGCACTCAGGTATGCATTTCTGCTGCTGTTATCCAGCAGTGTAATATCAAATAAATGACACTGACAGTAGCCAAATCATTCTTGCACATGTATTTTGTTTAGAGCTAATTTTTAAAAAGTCACAACACTGTTTAGGCTCGGTATATCTAACTTATCGCATTGCACGTGTACTCACAGTTTATGCTTTTCCATCGTATACCCTGAATGTTGTCATTTGTCAGAAATAGTGCACATCAGTTTTAATAGATCTGTTGAAGTGTTAATTTTTTAATGCATAATTAACGCACCCAGGCCCATTGAAAGGAAAAGTAGGTGGTAAGTTACCCCAGGCCCAACGACGATTGGGGGCCCCCACCTGTAGTATATAAAACATTAGAAAACACATTTTCAACAATAACTGACATCATTGCTAGCATAGAAATCTATTCAGTTGTCATCTAAATAATATTTATTTACAGTAGTGATGGAACAGCAGCTACAGTTTAGTTACTTGAATTCATCCGATTGTCAAATAGCTGCAGTTTAACGGAATATTTGATTTTTTGCTTCACGGAATTTAGTAAATTAAATAAATTTACGTGTGTGCATTAATTTTTTTAACGTGCATTAATTTTTTTAATGTGCGATAATTTATTAATGCGTTAACGTGTTAATTTGACAGCACTAGTGTTTAACATTACACTTTGTATGTTGCAGTCATGTGAAAGGTCGTGTGTTTGCTGCTCTGGCTAATGGCTCAGTTGCTGTATTCACCCGATTAGCAGGTATGTAGGAGTGTTCGGTTTTGACATGTACACCGTTGACTATCTGTACTGTAATAAGCGGACAGATTTTCATATCAGCATGAAAATGTTTTTGTGGATTAGATCTTAATTGATACATTTTTGAGCTGTATGTTGTATGAAACGTGTGAATTGCGTAGACGGATTTCATTCAGCTAGTTGATTGCACGTGTTCTCTGTTCAGTTTTACTGGCCTCGAGATACTGTTGCGTAGTAGACCCCCAGGGCATTCAGTGACATTTTTTAATGAAATGTTTGTAGCTTTACAAAAAAGGTAAATAGATTAATATATCCTTCTAGTTTACCTATAGACATGAAGTGCACTGTTGTTGTGAAAAAAACATGGGCATTAAACCAGGGTTCTCACACCTCACGGAAAGTCCTGAATTTTTCCTTGGAGTTATAGGTTTTACAAATTTTGGAAATTAATTAAAAAGGTCGCAGAAAGTCCTAGAAAATGAAAATACTGGATTGTTGCACAATTTTATGGGCATTCAAAATAAACAATGTGCAGCACTTACTTACTGAATTGTTTTTGTATTTTGATGTTGTATGACTCTGAGCATGTCCCGGATGAATGTTTTGATCGTTTCGGCAAGTTCTGGAAAAGTACTTTAATGTTTTTTTGTTAGTAAAAATGTCTGAACCTTGTAAACCCACGATTAAATATTTTGTGGTGAAACGGTAAAACATTGGTTGTTACTGTATACAGGCTCTCAGTGGGACCTTGACAATTATCACGTCGTTACGCTCGGTGAAGGGAACGTTTCCGTGCGTTGCTTAACTGTTGTCGCCAACCAGCGAATGTGGTGTGCTCATCGCAACTGTGTCCACGTTCTCAATCCTGAGACACTCAGGATCGAGGTCCAGCATTTGTGAACACATTTTTCAGACATTAGTTAGAAATAGTCTTCATTTGATGCACTTTGTTCTGCTTAGCCTTATATACGTGGTGTTTCATAAAAAGGACCCTTTTTTCTTTCTCTTATAATTCACCCAAATGATGATCAATTTAAGTGAAATTTTTAACAGTTGTAGCTGAAGAAATGCTGATTCAAAATATTTCAACAAAATATGGCAGTTGATTAAATATTTTCTGGTAACGGTTGTTGCTAGACGTCGTTTGATGCACACCCGCGGCATGAGAGTCAGGTACGTCAAATGTGTTGGGTCGGTGAAGGCGTCTGGTTGTCAATCAGACTTGACAGCACGCTGAGGCTGTTCCACGCATACACATTTCAGCACCTGCAGGATATCGACGTTGAGCCTTACGTCAGCAAGCTACTTGGTCAGTAACTGCTGCTTCAGTTGCTTTAAATACAAACTCATAGCTGAAACTGTAGCCGGTGAACTACAAAATTAAAAAAGATACAACTATAATTACAGTGCAAAAATTTAGAACTATATTATCTATATTGTCTCTAGTGGTAAAGAGAAAGCACTCGACAGAGTCAGCAGCCATTACCAGAATGCTGGCAAATCAGTAAGCAGAGGTTGGCATTTTATTTGATGAATATTTGTAAATATTGTTTTAATTGCTTTATGGTTCTTTTTACCTGAAAATAGTATAGTGCTATGGTATCAATTCAGCATTATTGTAGTTCTCTCTCACGAGTGCTTTGTTCTGTACAAAGAAGTAAAATGGTTATTTTTCTGTTATTTGTAGAAGCTGTCTCTAGCACTGCAAGAATTTCTACATAATTATAATTTTTACATGTGAAAGCAGCTACTGCTGTAGCGCGTCTTAGCCATCGCAATTCTATCCATCCGTCTGTCTGTCACATGGGTGGACAGTCAAAAATGATGAAAGCTAGGATTACCAAATCTTTACCGTCAGATGCCAGGAAGAGAGCTTGTTCATAAATTTGAAGGGGGTCACCTCGAACGAGGGTGCTAAATGAGAGGGGGTACGAAAAATTTGTGATTTCTGGTCAATAAGTCGCTATATCTCAGTAACGGTGTGAGATAGGGCCTAGGTTACAGTTAATCTCTAATAGGAAGTCATGCACTGGCTCTATACTGCACTGAATTCAATGACCTTGGATGACCTCGAACACCACAATAGGGGATTTTTATTGATTTTTGTGGCGATTTCGGGCTGCGAGACACATTTCAAGAGCAAATTGCGCCGAAATTAATTGAGATAGACATGGAGAAGCTGCATATGAAATTTTCAGCATTGAACAGATATTCTGATGGTCCAAGTCTCAATTTTCTAGGTTCAAGAAAACCTGTGCATGAGAGCATCAAAGAGCGGTACCCCCGTAAAAGTCGTTATTTTACCGTTGTTGGCCAGTCTTTCGTGAAAACAGTTGCAGATCACCATTGGCATGCTGCAGGCCTATCGCAACAAGCACTAGTGACGAGCTTTTCAGTCATATCAACGTCGATGACTTTGAAAGACTCTGAACTTCCAAAATAAGGGGTTTTTACTGATTTTTGCAATCTTCGGCTGCAACGCGCAGTCCAAGAATGAACTGTGATTAAATGGCTGGAGATAGACTTACAGGTTGCAAACAGGAACTGCTATAGGCTTTTGCATGTCTCGTGAGCATTAGCTCAAATTTCTTGTTTATGTTGCTAGCAGTCAGTAGTATTTTTCATTGTGGAAATTTTTATGTGTTGAGAGGTACAAAATTAATAGCCACTACTGTATTATGTTCAACATTTATGTGGGAAAAATATTGATCCTTTGTGTGTTGCTTGTAGGCATTAATACGCTCGGCTTTACATTTGTCCGAATCAGTTGTCTGATTGCATTGTGCAATCGGCTGTGGATTGGTACCGGCAACGGCGTTATAGTTCGCGCTCCACTCTCTGAAAGTTAGTAGCATTTTCTTTTTACTTGTTTGTTTTGTGTGTTATTTGGATGTTATCTTATGCAGAATGATTTTATGTTGGAGCTTATTTTGTAAGCATGTAGTATGCATCAGCATTAGGCATTCTGGTCGAGGAGACAGTTGCGGCAAATGCCCAACTGAATTTTGGGCTATCAGAATTCAGTCAGAACATCTTCGTCTATAAATGCAAAATTTGAAGTTGAAAATGGGGAATTTAGAGGCAAAATTGGAATTTGGAGCATCTGTAATTTTCTCTGTCGGACATTTGCAGCTCTCTATCATATTTCTGTTGGAAATTGTCAGTGTCTTTTGAAAAATTGCGACTTCTTGCCCCGCCTCCTTTTTAACCGATGATGCCGACACTGCTGGTACACATGTAGCGAATGTTCTGCTGTGCTGGCGCATGTTGCCTTCTGTTTTGTTTTGAGCTTGGTTTGTGGCTGCTGTCTTGTTTGTTACTTGTATTGCTCGTGCTTACATTTATTTACTTATGATTTGTTCCATCGTCGTGTTTGTGATTTTGTTTTCTTTATTTTGTTGTTAGCATAGTTGCGCTACAAGCCATGGAAGCGTGACTGCTGGTAGCCCCAATGGTTGTGAGTTTGGTTAAGTTTTTATTTTTTGTCAGCGCATGGTACTGGATGCTATTCTCCTCGGACTGTGCGATCACTTGATTTAGAAATAAATGCCGCTCGCTGTGGCCTAGTGTGTTCTGTTGATAACTTTGCAGCCATTTTTAACGTTACAAGTGTTATCATCACTTCACCAAATATTACTGGGGAAATAATTGGACATAGCTGTGTCAGTATTTATTAGAGGCTATCTGTGCTCTCTGATGTCAAAATTGTCAAAATGCTGCATGGCTGATGCATGTTTTTTTGTTTGTGTTGTTGCCAGCGCTTGAAGCTGGAATTGTAGCTTCACTACCTACTGGCGAAAGTATGTCATGTCTGCGTGCTTAGACTTATGCTTTTCTTATTAGTTTGCCGGAAGTGATAGCTTTTAGAGCGGACTTATATTTTGCTGGCATTTATGTTTTTCGCCATGAGATCTTGGAGCTCCGTTGGCCGATTGCCACGAAATTTTGCACGATGCTGGAAAGTGTGTTCAATTCAATAATCCCGGTGTAAAATTTTGGAGGGCCCTCCCCCATAAAATTTGGGGCCAAAAAACATGCAAAATTTGGCCTGATTCTGGACGACCTCAGTTTTTGGCGGCGAATATCTCCGGAATGGATGAAGATATTCAAAATCGGATAAGTACATTTTCTACCGTGATTCCTTTTGTGTTAGGTGAAAAAGTCTGGTGAACTTTGGTCCACTAATCATGGAGATCTAGTGGTGAAATCGTACCCACCCAAATCAATTTTCTGGAAGACCATATTTTGCTCTAAAGCTTGCTTCGCCCCCAAATTTTTACATGCGCTAGAAAATGACCAAGTCTTGCTAGCGCACCCCCACCAGGGACTGGGGTCCCCTTTACAATTTTTTTAAAGAGGGGTAAAAATTGGCTTAAAATTTAGTAAATGAGCGCCTATAACTTTGGAGGTAGGTGGAGTAGACAACGAAACTTTGGCACATGACGTGCCACTATCTAGGTTGGGTACAAAGTTTGGGGGCACCGCCGCATTAAAATTTGGGAGGGCCAAAGACGAGGAAAATTTGGCAAGATTTAGGAAACCTTTCAACTTTGAGCACAAATATCTCTGGAAGGGATGAAGTTATCGACAAGCTGTAAATGGCGTTAACAAGGGCGATCTCTCCAGTGTTGAACAAAAAAATAATTGTGAACTTTGGTCCACTAACGAAAAAGTTATAGGCGCTCATGTTGACTTACCCTAAGTTGACAATGCGCGTTCTGCAAATGCTAATGCATTTGAGATGGGCCATGTGACTGCTGTCGGGGAAATTTCAACCCCCTGAATTTTCCTCCAATCGGACTAACAGTGCTGGACGGACTCACGTTGGGCTTTGCCTTATATTTCTAGTTTTTCATATTTTGTTATGTAATTTTGTGGTGCTTCCATTTTGTTGAGAGGTTTTCTGTCGGTTCTGGATTTAAAGATTTGGCTTTTAAGAAGCCTAAAGTAATAATAATATTAATAATAATAATATCATTTCCATAGTATCATAACGTCCTAAAATACAGAGTCACTGAAGAATTAGAAATGAAAAGGGTCAAGCGTCATTTTCACGCGCGAAAGCAGCTCTGCTTTCAGCGCGTCTTAGCCATCGCAATTCTGTCCGTCCGTCCGTCCGTCCATCCGTCTGTCTGTCCGTCTGTCTGTCACACAGGTGGATCAGGCAAAAACGGTCTAAGCTAGGATCACCAAATCTTACACCGTCGGCTGCCTGGAAGACTCTAGTTTCAGGTACCGTAAAGCTTTTCCATAAATTCGAAAGGGGTCACCCTGAACGAGGGCCCTAAATGAGAGGGGGATGGTCAAAATTTGCGATTTTCGGCTAAAAACTCGCTGTATGTCAGTAACGGTGCGAGATAGGGCTTAGGTTACTATTAATCACTAATAGGAAATCGTATACTGGCTTTCGATTGCCATTGAATTCAATGACCTTGGATGACCTTGAACGCCGAAATAGGGGGTTTTACTGATTTTTTTCGCAATATCGGGCTGCGCAAGTCTATATCATTCACAAGGAGGCGCCACCGTTGCAAACGCCACACGCGCCTATGTCCGATGTGTACTATGGTCCTGATGGGCCGAGTCCAAGTGATATGCAATTTTCGAAACTATAACTACTGAACTGGAAATGCTATAGGCTTTCGCGCGTCTCGTGAGCTTTCCTCAAATTTCTTGTTTGTCGTAATTATTCATTGATTAGTACTATCTGCTGCAATAATGTGATGCACAACTGAACTAGCTATCCATTGCCAATGACATTTTAGGAAAATTTGAAACAACATTTACGCGATGCATTTTTTCAGACTTTTTTCCAGTGTTCTTAATGTTCTTGTAGAGTTGCTCAATAAATAACATCTAGATCTCTTTGCCATATTTCATTTTGTAGTCGAGTAAAATATTTCAGTAGCATTTTGAAGAACTTTGTAGTTTGTAGTTAGGACGTTTTGTCGTGGACAACTATAGATATTTTGCTATTTTGCGATCATTTTTGCAGTTTTTTTGCATTTTCTATGTCACTGACATTGCAGGCATGCGCAAGTCAGCAACTGTTACAAGCAGCTCGTCTGGTGTGAAGGCCGATGGTGCCGTGCGAGTCTATGGCAGCACATCGACAGACAACGTGTTTCCCGGCAGCTTCATTCCTTACTGCAACATTTCGCAGGCACAGCTCAGTTTCCATGGACACAAGGATGCCATCAAGTTTTTTGTTGCCGTTCCAGGTTTTCTCAGCATTCTGTTTGTGCTGGCATTACAGTTGAGAAATATAAGGGTTTTTAGATTTTCGTTGTTTGGTTGAGTGGAAGAAAAGTTGTTGCCATTAATAACAAATAACTTTTCTTGTTGATTTGTGCTCTAATGATTGCTGGAAGAACGATCGTCATCAGAATGATGAATTGCACTGAATGATTAAATTATAGAATGCTCCTATATATAGCATTTGTAGCCCGTCACAGAGCAGGTGTGGTGGATGATCACACAGTGTTACCTGCCCAGTGAACAGATGAATAGGCTAACTCAAGTCAGACAGGACAGTGCTTGATTTACCTATCCCAGAGGGATAGAAGGCTGAGTTGACCTTGGTGGCAGTACATAAAAACCTTGCACTTTACTTTTGTCCATATCTTTGCCAATTATTGACTGATTTTCAAAATTCTTTCACTGGCACACTCTGCAGGCAATTTGCAATAATGTGATTATTATGTATTCCATCACATCGTGAATGCAGCTTTACGCTACTTTGTGAAATATAAATGTAAGAAAAAACTAACTATAATAACAAACATTTACCAAAATGAAAAAAAACACTTTAGACCAGCATTGCGGTGAATGATCCATATGGCACCAGACTGTGTGTTAGACCCATACAGTTTAGTGTCATACAGATCATTCACCGCAATGTTGGTCTGAAGTGCTTTTTTTAATTCTACCAAAATGTTTGTTTGTTATTACCGTTACCTATGCATATTTAGTCCGCCTGAAAACGATAGTTTTCGGAAGGACTTATGTTTTAGCCCAGATGTTTTATTTATTTTTTTTCCGAGCATCAGATCTCCGAGATGCGTGGGCCAACCGGCTTGAAATTTTGCACAATGGTCAGTACTAGGCCGAATTTTATAATGCCGGTCCAAAATTTTTGGGGGCGCACCCCAAAAAAATTTTGGGGGCGAAAAACATGCAAAATTTGGCCCGATTTCGGACGACTTCGTAGTTCGGCAGCGAATATCTCCGAAATGGATGAAGATATTCAAAATCGGATTTTTATTCCGTCTACCGCGATTCCTCCTTCGTTAGGTGAAATAAGTCCGGTGAAGTTTGGTCCAGTGACCTTGGAGATCTCGATGTTGAATCGTACCCACCCATAGTGCATTTTTCGGAAGAACATATTTCGGCCCCTAGGGGGTGCTGCACTCCCGAATTTTTACACGCACTAGAGAATGACCAAGTCTTACTAGCGCATCCCCCACCAAGGACGGGCCCCCCTTACAACTTTTTTTCAAAGGGGGGTCAAAAATTGGCTTAAAATGCAATAAAGGAGCGCTTATAACTTCGGACTTAGGAGGTATAGCCCGACGAAACTTTGGCACTTGACACGCTTCTAGGTTGGGGTGTTAACGCAAGTATGAAATTTGGGGGCACCACCCCCCTTATAATTTGGGAGGGCAAAAAACGTTCAAAATTTAGTACTTTTTACGACAACTTTTGAGTCTGATCGCGAATGTCTGGAACTGATAAAGATAGCGACAAAATCTAAACGGCGTTGACGAGAGCGGTCCTTTCGGCGTTGAACAAAAAAAAATTTGTGAAATTCGGTCCACTACGGACAAAGTTATAGGCACTCATGTTGACCTACCCTAAGTCGACAATGCGCGTTCGGCGTATGCCAATGCATTTGAGTACGGGCCACGTGACTTTGATGCCGGGGAAGTTTTACCCCCAACCCTAATTTTCCCCCAGTCGGACTTAGGGTGCTGGGTGGACTCACGTTGGGCTTTGCCCCAAATTTCTAGTTTATTTATATTTCACAAGGTAGTGTAGAGATGCATTCACGGTGTGGTGGGATATATAATAATCACATTATTGCAAATTGTCTGCAGAGTGTGCTAGTGAAAGGATTTTGAAAATCGATCAATAGATATCGACAAAATTAAAGTGCCATATTTTTATTGGCCCACGCTGTAGATGATTTATTTGGCTGCAGACAGTCACCCATCCAAGTACTAACCACTTGGTAGCAATCCAACCAGGAGTTGAACCTATGACTTTTCAATCATAAGTCCAACACCAAGCCATTTTGCCTGATTCATTGAACGATAAATGTAATTTCTTTGTCTCTGTGATCAGTGAAATTTGCCTGTCGTTGAATTGCAATGGAAGGAATGGATTGATTGGCGTGTGGTCAAGGTGAGGCAGCCAGCTGTCTGAGCGGAGTGACGTCACCATCCAGTGAGACGTCTACAACAGACAACAGAGACAGTAGGACATCGGCCAGTCTGAGAAAGACGATACTGGTCATGTCCGGTGGTGAAGGCTATGTCGACTTTCGGCTCGGTTAGTGCATTGGTGTTTTCTTTTTTAACATAGTTGGAAGTCATCCTTCAGGCCTGGTGGGAGGGGGGGTGCTGAATTCGCAAGGAATGGAACTTGCGAGCAAAGAAGGTGGAAATTGCAAAGAAAGGAAAATTTAATGCCCGAATATTTGCATCCATGTGAATTTGCAAGGAGTGAAATTTGCAAGGAAAGGAATTTGCAAGGAATGCGTATGCCTGTGGCCTAAGTGTTATATCACAGTTACGTAGGCGGCAGTATTTGGCCTGCTATACCTGTATATCATGTGGTAGTGATTGTATCTTGTTTCGGACATTTGCGATTAAGCGTTTTTGATTTTAATGGAGTATACCGAACTTCATAATGTAGCGGTAAACTTTACATCTTCCAAAACCAACTGTACATTTAGATTAAGATGATTTGACCTTGAATGACTTTGAACGCCAAAATAGGGGGTTTTATGGATTTTTTGGCGATTTTGGGCTGCGACACAAGTCTATATCATTCACAAGGTGGCGTCACGCTACTATCATTATGTGATCCAGATAGAGAATTTGGTATTTGTATATTAACTTAGCGCGAACACCCCAATTTTCAGCTAAACTACTGAACCAGAACTGCTATAGGCTTTCGCGCATCTCGTGAGCATTAGCTCAAATTTCTTGTTTGTAAAGGTTAAACTTTTTGTTCCATTGTTATGTGTTTGTGTGCATTGCCTGGAAAGGCCATCCCTGAAATGACCTACACTGTCTCGGACGAGACGTTAAACCCTACTCACTCACTCATGCTGGCGATGTCGTACTGCAACTTCAGCCAAAACAGTAAAATAACAAGGACTCACGTTAACTGATGGTTGTGCGTGCTGTTGGTGTATTAGGTGATGTAAATAACGAGGATTCCGACAATGACGACGGTGAGGAGAGAAGACGATCATCACTGGTGCAGAAAGCCGAGCGCAGTCATCTAATAGTCTGGCAGGTCTTCACTGACAGCTGATGATGGGTTTCGTAATACTACTTTGGCTGCGGTGCTTTGACTGCATGGTTAGGTACCTTGTTGACCACTGCATCCCAGTCTCCAATGTCATCAGTTGTCAGCATCTGAGATCTGCCAGTCGACACTTCCGCGGTTTTGATGAAGCACGTTTTGCTGTCGGGCCTTTGCTGTTGGGGGTCCGATGGCTTGGAACTCATTACCGGACAATCTCCGTGATCCATCGCTCTGCAGCAATAGCTTTAGGCTCGGCTTAAAAACTACTTTTCACGAGATACTAGTGTATTCAGCGCAATAGAGGTGTTTCATGATATTGTGCTATATAAATTTAATATTGACGTTGACGATAACATTAGTTAATCTTGATATTGACATCAACGTTAGCTAATCTCTTCATTTATAGGAGTCTGCTTGAATTGTTCTGCCTAACTCTACCGATCATGGCAGATTGATCGCAGACCCCAGAAATTGCTTGTTAATGATTGCAGATCAGTCGCCATTTCTAGCACCGAAGATCAGCTCATGTCAGAGAAAATAATTAAGTTAACTAAAAGGCACTTGTGAGAATGCATATCTCTGCCAAGTGAAGTGATTTAAACATTACTACTAAGCAGCTGTTGGTGCAATGATATCGTTGCCATTATGAGTTATTATGTACACGCATACAGCGTGTGGCCAAAAGTGTGTCATAATGGCGGCAGCGCGAACGCTCGATTCGTTGTTTGCGAGTTAAATTCAAACATCGTAAACAACATTATTTCAACAAAAGCACTTACCTGACGTTTTAGATTTTTTTGTAAATCCTTTGTGCGCAATAACAGAACAAAATCATCGCGGAATGGATGTGTAAAGCTGACAAATGGAGGTTTAATGAACTTTGCTTCAGGTTGTGAGAGCAGACTTGATACGGTTCTGTCGAGAGTTAATAGCTGACATTTCCTTCTGCACATGAGATTTTATGACTTT
>Ga0056128_1000711_pt1 | contig 32500 bp, 22 predicted proteins | sample WorMetLIZISLAND2_FD_71113 | JGI IMG/M metagenome (GOLD analysis project Ga0056128, IMG submission 71113) | Marine gutless worms symbiont microbial communities from Max Planck institute for Marine Microbiology, Germany - Olavius geniculatus... ...
ATTGGAACACAATACTCTAAATGTGGTCTTACAAGACTTTTATACAAAGGCATAATAGTTTCCTTAGACCTATCGGTAAAATTTCTTTTTATTACCCCAAGCATCCTATTTAGTGGGTTAAATGCAGCCGATGTGATGTAGTATGTAAATTATAGTATCCGTTTATTGCAGTTTAGTGCATGTATTACATAGTGCTTGTTTGTTTGATGTTTTGCACTCTGTTGCCAAAAGTTCAAGCAAAATACCGATCTAGGGTCAGTATTAGGGTTAGCAGTAAAAGTAAGCAAAACGTAAATTTATATAGCACATAACTCTTTATGAGCTAAGATAGAGTGGAGATTAAGGTTATGGAGTGTTTGTGGAAACGGTATGAAGTGTTCATGGTGTAAATTTTGGGATAGCACTAAGTACTGAAAACGTTTTCAGTAGTTTTTGGTACTGAAAACTAGAGATTGCAACCCGGGGCCCGAGGAAACCCGGACTACTACCAAACTCGAAACCAAGGTTTGGGAGGTGGGCAAAACTCGTGGGTTTCAGGTTTGAGTTTTTGCACTAAGGGAGCTGCGTTTAATGGAGTATTATACCAGAGTAAATAACAGCAAACACATTTTTGATGAGCGGTGCTATCAAACAATCCACAATGAGTCGCCAACCAGTAAAACATAAGGCTTGCGACATTGGTAGGGACCAACCAAATTCACGGGAAAAAATGCATGATTTCACGGCAGAATTTTTAAAATGTGTCAAATTTCACGGAAAATTCACGGAAAGAATTTTGCAAATTCACGGGCCCCACAGACGTTATTTCGAGGTGCTGCGCTATTGCAAACAAAGAAATTTCAGAACAACGAATATTTACTACACTATAAGTCAAAACTCAAGACAGTCAATGTCAACTACTTAGTGCTGAAGTGCGACACGTAGCTAACAGCAACATTTGTACAAAAGCTGCTGATAAAACTCTGGAATTGTCGTAAATTAAACTAAAAGCGCTAAAATTCACGAAAAATCACGGATTTCATGGAAATCGGCGTTTTTCACGGAAGAAGGCCAATTTCACGGAAAATGTCACGGCCGTGAAATCGTGAATTTTGTTGGTCCCTAGACATTGGCATATCAGTAGAAGCGGCGATAACTGAAATGGCCGTGTATGAGTCGAGTGGTGGAAGGGGGCGCAGTTGACAGCTCGTATACCAATTACCTGTTGTCTGTCCCTCCTGCTGAAGCTGAAAGAGCGTTTTCTGTGGCGGCAATGTTGTGCACGAGAATACGTTCTCACCTTAGAGACAATGCGTTAGACCAGCTGTGCTTTCTGCGTTCTTTTTATAATCACATATGCTGGAGGATTTTTGAGCTTGAACTCGACTAGATAAGGACTCTAGAGGCTTATGTGAACACGTTACGTTTGCTTTAACAAGTGTGGTTACAATTAATTTTTTAAAGTTGCTTTTCTTTGCCATTAAACTGTTTTTCGTGTACGCTAGAGGGCTACTAGGCCACGATATTTATGAACATTCCTGCAGTTGACTGAGTTGATTTGAAGCTGATAACTGGTGTACTTGATAGGCTAGGCATATACTTGCATACAGTCACCATTTTGCCATACACGAACTAAACCCGACTCGAAACCCGGGTTTGTGGCTGTCCAAACCCGAAACCCAGGTTTGGCAAAAAGCCTCCGGGTTTGCAGTCCCTACTGAAAACCTAACCCTAAACCCTAAACGGTAGTTTTCGGTATTTAGGGCTACCGTAATTTTGTGGGGGTGATTGCAGTTTTGTGGCAATGCCATATGTACTAGCTTTACCGGTACTATGTTGTTGACATGTTTGCATTTTTTCAGGCTGACGCTTTGGCAACGATTCGTACACGCAAGTTTCTGACAAATCGCCTTCTAAATCGCAAACAGATGGTAATGTTATCATATCCGTTTAATTTGGGGCACTGAACTTGGGGCACCGAACTGAGTTACTGTACATGTATACACAGAACATTAAATGTTGCAAAATGTCACAAAAGTGTTACCGGGAATGTGGGTGTGCAATGCACATTTATTAATAGCAGCGTAAAAACGGGAATTTAGACATTCTGCATGTTTTTGGCGAACTTCCGTTCTCATACCCTCATTGCTTATTGCTAGAGCTGTCAAGTTAGTTAGTTGTCTTCCGCAACAAAGTAATTGCAAGTAACTGACGCTAAATAACAGGTTTTGGGACAGTACGTTGTTAACTGATTTAATAATTATTAGTTAGATGAACTTGTTTGTATCATCTAGTGTATTAGAAATGTAATCAGGAAACTGAAGACATCAGTAATTTCATCGTTTTTACACTCGAGAGCTAGCTAGCTAGCTATAGTGTGTATTAGCTATGGTAATTCTGTCTATCTGTCACAACCCGGTACTGATCCAAGACCAAGTGAGATAGAGACTGGGTTTTCACTGTATGATAGCTTTCGTGACAAAATTTCATGTCACTCGGTAAAAAGAGTTTCCACGAGCTAGGGGGAGAAAAAGGGACACCCCCTTTAAGAAGGCGTTATTCTACCGTTATTGGCTCGTCTAGCGTGAAAGTGGTTGCAGATAGGCACACAGGCACTGGCGATGAGCTTTTTAGGATTGTCACCGTCGATGACCTTGAACCCTCAAAATAGCAGGTTTTACTGAATTTATTTGCGATTTCGGGCTGCGACACACATTTCAAGAAATGGCTGGAGATCGATCGAGACAACCTGCATATGAAATTTTTAGCAATTAATGTAGATTTTAGCAAGCCAAGTCCAAACCCTCTAGATTCAAGGAGGCCTGCACACGTGGGTGTCCCAAGAGGGGTACCACAGTACATATATACGCCAAAGGCATAGTAAGTGCACGACCCATAGATGCCGTGGTAGTGCTATTTTGGCTTACCATACCAAGCTCACAGCGCTCAAAATGATCATTTGACCAAGACATGGCAACGCATCCATAGCAACATCGATGTCGCGGCATTACGAAATACTGCAAAAAATCCTTTGTTATGGAGTGTTTGGATGCTGCTAAATAATCATACGTGTACTGTCACATCATATTCTTTATTTTTCACCAAATGTTGAGTTCAATTAAGGTGAATTTAACTGGAATCAGTGTGAAGCTTGAGGTCTGCATATGCGAACCGACCTACCCAACGAGCTGAACGTACCTTTTCGCACACAAAATAGTTCCATGCAAATTGCACTTTGTTTTGTGTTTTTGCTCATACTTTATGTAGTGCTAATATAATAATAACACAATAAAGTAAAATAAGTGCAACACAATATTATACAAGCGCGCAAGGCAGCGAAAATATTTGGCAAGCATAACAGCTCGGCATGTGAATTGGCTTGGCAGATATGGAAAGCCGGAGTTGACTACTACCACAAATATAGGCTGTTGCAAATACTATGTGCTTTTGGTGCGTATTATGTACTGTGGGGTACCCCTCCAAAAAGTGGTTATTTTTCTGCTGTTGGCTTGTCTAGTGTGAAAATGGTTGCAGATAGGCACAGACATGCTGCTTAACATAACAAGCACTGGCGACGCGCTTCTTAGGATTGTCGACACTCAACATTGATGACTTTGATTGACACTGAACCCTATAAATAGGGATTTTTAGTGATTTTTTTGGCGATATTTGGCTGCAGAAAGGTGAATTGCGATGAAGTGGATGGCGATAAACCAAGATTACCTGCGAACCAGAACTGCTATAAGCTCTCGCACGTCTCATGAGCATTAGCTTAGATTTCTTGTTATTTATTTGGCTGATGAACAATGGCATTACTTGCATTGAAAAGCCGATGATGATGGGTTTTCAGGTGGTAGATATTCTACATCCTGGGCGCCCGACCGTGCCGAAAACAGAAGTTAGAGATAAACTCGCAAAGATGTACAAGACAACCTCCGATGTCGTCTTCTGCTTTGGTTTCCGTACAAATTTTGGTGGCGGCAGGACAACAGGCTTTGCCCTCATCTACGACAATCTGGACTTTGCGAAGAAATTTGAGCCGAAGTTTCGACTAATTCGGGTATGTTGCTGATGTGTCGATGTTAAAATGGACCCTTTTGATGAAAGTAGTTTTGCTAAAATGACTGTTACCAATCGGTGTTTACTATAAGTTCACATAATAGTAATATCTTTGAAACTACTCCAGTGAGCGAGAGTATATGAATGCTAAAGGCATGACGAGTTTGCATCATTTCAATCAATTTTTTTACATCTTTTTTTATAAACAGTTTTAAAGTAATATGATGTGTATCAACTACTGCAGTTTTCACTTTTTCTAGTTAACGGGTTTACCGGTGTAGAAGAATAAGATTTTACATAAGCACTAAACAACTAGCCTTTGCATGAGAGCCCATCACTTTTTGCGTCATGGTATACGTTACAGTGAAAGTGTGAAATTATTGAAAAATATTTTCATTCATTTGGTTAGTTAGTGTTTCACTTAGGGATTTCATGAAGTCACTCAATGTCCTAGGCATTTGTTGTTATCAAAGTGCTGAATTTATGCACCCATGATTTCAGGAAACCACTTAAATTGGCGATTAACTGTGCATCGAATAAACAATTTAATAGGCAGTTTGTCACTGTGTAGGCGAAAGGGTGTAAGTCTGTTAATACCAGAAATCAAGATAATTGCAAAAAACGGGTTTTCAGTTTTTTCGTGGCAGAAGGGCGTAATCAGCAAGTTAGGCTTTTTTGCCGTGACAGCGTGCGCATAGTACGATGGAGCAAGAAGGGTGTGTGTGCGAGTTACGTTGTTTTGTAACAGAGGTACACCTTTCTGCCACAAAAAATTCTTGCTGAATGGTTTGTAGTTAAAAGGGTGTAACTAAAACATGAACTGTAGATATGCCCTTTTTGTCATAAAACGGATGCTGATAAGTGCTGAAAAGCAAAAAAGGTGTAACGCTTTTCATCAATTTGAGCTACAAAAATTGTAGTGAACATTTAAAAACATTCTACATCAAGCTGTAGCATTTGTGACCAACTATAAGCCTATAATCTTAAAAAATCTTTTTAAAAAACCTGGAGTCCTGAACTTATGCCCTTTTGCCAATACAGCGACAAGTTGTTTAAAATTTGAATGTTCAGCTCATAAATAAATTGTAGTAGTAAACTTTGGTATACATTGGTTGAGGAATTTGAGGTGTTATCAAACTGTTTAATTGTTTTTTTTTGTTTTTTAGCACGGTATGGTGAAAGTAGCACGGCCGTCACGCAAACAACGCAAGGAAAGGAAAAACCGACAGAAGAAAGTACGAGGCACAAAGAAGGCAAAAGTCGGTGCTGGCAAAAAGGTAAAACAGGTTCTCGTTTAGAAAGCAAACATGCTCTTGTGATGCAAAAACCAGTTTAATCGTAAAAACCTCACTGGGTTGGGCTTTTTTAAAATCCAGTTATTTTTGCAACCATGGTGGTACTGATTTTATTACCTCCACCAAGCAGATACACTGCAATGCCCTAGATATATTATTTTACTTTGTTAGCAGGATTACACAAAAAGTTATGGTCGGAGGCGCATCCAGCAACTTAGCGGCTACAAGATTTCGGCTGCGATATGCTGCCAGCCGCTACGATTTTTCGTCAGACAACAATCTACATTAGCGAGCTTAGCGGCTAGCACAGATGAACTTGACATCATATTTGTCCACTAAAGATGGCTGTTGCTGCTTGTAATAGGCGAGTTTCAAGTGAAAATAGTAATTAAGAAAACGATTATCTGTTAATGTTATTTTATACTGTATGGTGACACATTTAGATCAGTGATTTTTCAACTTTCTTTCAAACATTTATACGTTCAGAAGCCCGGATGTTGGCCGAAACTGTAACGTAGCATAAAATTTTTACGCTACCATAGGCTTGAAGCGGCTTGCCGTAGCTGAGTGTCCAGTAGTGTAGCAGCTACCAGCTGCTCATAGCGGCTAAGTTACCGCACGCGCCTCGGATTGGACTGAAATTTTCATGTCAGGTTGGACTTGGTATGTAAGAATGATGGTACTAGTATCCAAACTGGTGTCTGGGTTCAGGACAGGATTTTTGGATTTTTTAGCATTGCTAGATGAGGCAAATGTTTGTTAGCAGGATTGCAGAAAAATTACGGTAGAATTTGGCTGAAATTATCACGAACGGTTAGGCTTGTTTGTACTTAGGGATGATTGGATTTTGGTGATGCTGCCATCTGATGAACACAATGGAATTGAAAAAATTAGCATAGTGTTGGCAGAGCTATGGCTTTCTAATTTTTAAGAGTTTTCCTGGACATAGTATATGCCATACCGTATAACTTCTAATAATAGCCAGGTCCCCATTAAGCGTCGGGTCTCTATTAAACGGCGGGGCTTTTTGTCAAACATACAAATAAACACTGGGTCTCTAATAATCGCCGGGTCTCCAATAAACGCTGGTCCCATATAGACGTGGGTAACCAGCCTGGCAGCCACAATAGACTGGTATATAGGCCCTTATTTGTGCGTTTATTATGAAATGGTAGGCCCTACAGAAATGCAGTTTAAAAAACAAAAAAAACTAAAACCTCTGCTTTACTGAGACTGCACAGTATGTTCAGTGTACAATAATTTTCAATAATATCAAACAATGCAAAGAAACCAGTCCGCATTTACCGGGCAGTAGAGTTGCCTAATGATAACAAGAAGTTTGAGCTAATGCTCATGAGACGCAAGAAAGCCTATACCAGTTCCTGTTCGCAAACTGTCAGTCTATCTTCAGCCATTTCATCGCAGTTCGTTCCTGGAGTGTGCGCTGCAGCCGAAGATCGCAAAAATCAATAAAACCCCTTATTTTGGAAGTTCAGGGTCTTTCAAAATCATTGATCTTGATGCGACTAAAACGCTCGTCACTAGTACTTGTTGTGATAGGCAGCACGCCCATGCCTATCTGCAACCGTTTTCACGAAAGACGCCAACCACGGTAAAATAACAACTTTTACAGGGGTACAGCTCTTTGATGCCCTCGTGCGCAGGTATCCTTGAACCTAGAAAATCGAGACTTGCTGAAAATTTCATATGTAGCTTATCTATGTCTATCTCAATTGGTTTCGGCACAATTTGCTCTAGAAATGTGTGCCACAGCCCGAAATCGCCAAAAAATCCGTAAAAACCCGTTTTAGCATTCAAGGTCATTGAATTCTGTGGCAATCAAGAGCCAATGTATGACTTCCTATTAGTGATTAATAGTAACCTAGGCCCTATCTCACACCATTATTGAGATACAGCGACTTATTGACTAAAAATCGCACGTTTTTCTTCCCCCGGTCATTTGGCGCCCTTGTTCGAGGTGACCCCCTTCGAATATATGGAAAAGCTTTACGGTTCCTGAACCTAGAGTTTTTCAGGCAGCCGACAGTGAAGATTTGGTGATCCTAGCTTGCACCGTTTTTGACTGATCCACCCATGTGACGGACAGACAGACAGACGGACGGACAGAATTGCGATGGCTAAGATGCGCTTAAAGCAGTAGCTGCTTTGGTGCGTAAAAATGAACTCCATTTCTGAATTACCGGTACTTTAAATAGTAGACCAGGTTAGCTTTTTGCTGACATTTTGACATACTAGGTATACTGTACCGAGTATGTGCGTGAGGTCGAAGTTGGAGCTTGGAATAATTGGATACCCCCGGTAACTTACGGTCGAGACAAACGAGACTTCCAAATTACAGAGACCAGTCGTAAGAGGTCAATTTATTATGTGAGTGCTGTTAGTATCAAACACCAGTTTGACAGTATTTCAAGTTGGATGCGCTAGAACAGGCCCAGTGTGCATGGTCCATGCATGGCAGTAATACTGGGTGTTTAGTTTAATGGACATTTGATAGGCACACAAGAATGAATGCTGTTGCCCATTGACAAGATTTGAAGTTTTTGGGAGAGGTCATAAAATTATAAGCATGGAACTTCTCCGCCGTACTTGATGGACAGTTGCACTCTAACAGCGGATGTCACTGGTCGTCAACATCTGCGGTCTGCCAGTCAGTGGAAGTTAGTCGTGCCCTGTTATTGACTGAACAGTTTCGGTCGTCAATGGTTTGCTGTTGCGGGCTTGTTGACTTTTAATTCGCTGCCCGACAGTCTTCATGACCCAGAACTTTCAAACGTCAGCTGAAGACATACTTTTTCGTGAAATATTGATGACAAAATATATTCACCGCATTGGAAATTTTCTTGAGTATGCGCTATATAAATTTACACTTTACTTACTTACTTTCTATAACCATTACGTAATTTCCCTGACTGGTATTTCCTTGATTGACGGGTACCTGTATTTTGCCATTTATACAAGATAGAAATAAACGTCGGGTCTCCAGTAAGCGCCGGGTCTCTATTAAACGCTGGGGGGGGGTTTTGTCAAGTGTACAAATAAATGCCGGGAGTTATTATTAGAAGTTTTACGGTATGTGTGAAGTGAACAGGATGTGTAATGATAGTTCATTACAGTAATAGATGTGTATGGTGTTATGTTTTCAGTGATGCGCTGGTGCAAGTTATCTGAGTAATGAACTCTGTGTACAAGCAAGCCATTGTGTGACTGTGAACTGTTTGCATTAGTTTTAGTACAACGTCAGCTGTGTTATTATTTTTTGCACTGGCTAATAAATGTGCATAAAATTGATTCGCTTTTTTCTGTTGCCTTATAAAGTGGCATTCTGATGGTTACTGGCTGTGATACTGGTTTTTTTTTATACGAGTTACTAAACATTTGCACCTAAACACCTAAGCACCTATGGAAAAGTGCTTGAATGTAGCAGAACTAAAATGGGTATAACGGTTAAGATGAAGTTAGCATCAGAATTTCAGGTGCCAATTTTCCCCAACAAAGTAAAGTAAGTTCTAAATCATTTCGTTGAAAATTCATGGATGAAGAAAGCTTTATGTTGCATATCTCACAGACCTGTGCACAATCTTGAATTATTTTGCTCTGCTCAGCTCATTCACTTTTCGTGCCTGGTCTGTTTTGCTAACTTTGGATTGTCAGCCAAGAATTTACAACTGACCAGTGGCTTATATGGAACAAACTGATATCAGTAAGTGATTAAACAACACTGGTTAAAATGAGGCTTTTGGACAAGCATGTTGATCTTATTAGTTCAGCTTTGGATCAATCACACCTAGCCTGTAATTTTTTTAGCTTGGCTCATGTTGACATTTTCCATGCCCAGAGGCCACCCATCTCAGAATGTGCAGAATTTTAAGTGAAATTATTATTATTTTAAGTGCTGGTTACTATCAGAATTACTGGAGATGGTTTTTCTTAAGGATGGCCAAAAAGATGCAGTAGTGAGATTAATCGAAGCATTATATTGAAACAACATGGTCTGATAAAATCTAATGAACATTTCAAAATTGTTATAAACAGTGATAGTTGACAGTCAGTCTAGTCAAAGTCGAAGCTTAACTCGAGATGATTTTGTTGTAAAAAAGTAATACCGTTAACTTACTTCCTTTTTAGTGAGTCAAGTTCTGAAGCAAATGAAACACAGTAGAAGCCTGAGCCAATATATTTATTCAAAAAATGTTTGTGGACAGACTGTCTGTGGGTTACGGACTGTTGGGACTATTCGTGTTTCCAACGAACACTCATACATCCTTTTTATTGCCAGAACAATATTAACATGCCATCTGACTGCTCGCCATCACTCAACTACACTCCCTAGCCAGAGCGTAAGGTCACATGACCTCGTCTTTAGCCAATCACTGCAACGTGCTACTGTCACATGACTTTCAAAGCAAGGCACGCAGTGACCCTAAAGCCCTATTTCCACTCTATGACAACTAAGGCTGAATTTGATCCTACAGAAAGTTCCTAACAGGACAAATCGTAGACATAAAACGGTGGACAAGTTGCAAGTCACTTACATAAGAGGGGCATTCAAAAAGTTTTGCAAGTCGATATGTTAGACTGAAAAACTTTTCAAAATTTATACACCAATAAAATGCATTTTTCTCCTAAGCACGTAAGAGCCTAAAGCGGATGTGACGTCATTGTAATGTATGATGTCATAGAGCGTTAAACAGGAACAATTAAGAGTGGCAGTGCAATCAGCATAAAATTGGGCTCGCTGTTGCGTGACATTTCTTTAGTCTACCATCAGATTTTTCAACACGAGGCTCTGAGACATGTGATTTTGTGAAAGACCTAAGAAATACGTCTGTGAATTTCTCATTTGCGATTATAAATATTCAATAGCCAAAATCTGTGCCAGACGTGAAAAACTACGTACGAGAAAAATTAGACTAAAGTTTACAACTCGATAGGCCCCCGTATATTAAACTAACAAACTTTTTAAAATTTTTACACCAGTAAAAGTTATATTTCTCATACTCATATGAGCATAAAGTGGATGTGATGTTATTAAAACTTACGACGTCAAAAAGCGTTAAACAGATACAATTTGGAGTGCTAATGCAAGCAGCACAAATATATGCACGACCATTCTCCAGTCTGCAGCTGGACTTACGTTCGTGAGACCCCGAAATACGTAATTTTGCGGAAGCCCTGATAAATACATTCATGAATTTTTTATTTGCAGTATGAATACACAGTAGCCGAAATCTGTGCTGGCCATTAATAAGAACGCTTCTGCTGATTACGATGTCACATCAGGATTTTGACGTCCGTTAAATTTCATTGAAAAGGTAACAGTGATGTTCCTCGCCTTTGGGAAAGGTTAAACAATTTTTACAATGTACAACCTGGGGAGCACTGATGTGTGGGGCCTGGGAGCAAGCACTGAAAATCTTCACTAAATCCGGCAGTGCCTGGCACTGCAGCCCAATCCAAAGTTAAAATTACCTAGCAAGCTGTTTGCGACCCTAACTTCATACAATAGGACCACCCTACATACAGCAGAGACTTGCATTACAGTAACTATTATCTTTTTCTAAATTTGAAAAAAAATTCTCTGCGGTGTCCGCTATTCAAACAATGAGTGACTCAAGTCTGTGGTAGAATCCTGGCTCGAGGGACCAATATAAAACGCCTTGTGATGTCATAAGTTACAATGACATAATATCCGCTTTAAGCTCACATGAGTTCTGGAGAAATGTGCATTTTACTGGTGTACAGATATTAAAGTTTTTCAGTCTAACATATCGACTTGCAAAACTTTAAATGCCCCTCGTATGAGTATGGTGAAAAATTAAAGACGATATACCAGCAGACATTGGCTGTTGAGTTTCGACTTATTGAAGTGTCAAGAAATACAAAATAGTACACAGTGCAATTGTATGAAAACTGACTGACACTAATCTTTCCACAAGCATGGTTTTAAAGTTAATCATGATGTACTAGTCAGTAGTGACTGGATATTGACTTACAAATTAACTGATGAGTGATCCTGAACAATGTTAACAATGCTGTTAAACATCACATTCAGAATTGTAATTCAGCTGTATTAAAAGTAAATATTTATGATTTAATAAACTGAAATTACGTTATATATTAAAAAATAAAACGATTATCAAAAACTAAACAAAAATAAAACTGTAACTAAAAGTCAAAGTCAAATGATTTCAGCCAAACGTAAGTCAAAGCCAAATGATTCAATGTCAAACATCACTGGAAAAATCCTCCATTCATTTAAACATTATTCCTTTCAGACAAAAATGAAATTTCAGAAGTAATTATTGGCTAGATCTGTGTGTAATTCCGTATTTCTTGCGTGCCATTTGCCACATGTCTCTAAATGGCGTATCGCTGTCATGTGGTGACGGAAGCATAAACATTCGTCTGATTGTTGGCAGCCGAAGTATGATGAACTGAGCTAGACCATAGAGACTTGAGTATGCCCAGTACAGAACAATGCACTGAAACAAACATTCAGGTATACAGTGATCAGTGCAAGCATAGATAACATCGTACTGTACCGATATGAAATAAACAATGATAGAAAATAATTGTTCTTAACACACAATACATTATAACATTGACAATGTTGTCAGAGACTAAAGTGTACAAAATCTGACCACACGTAATGTAGGCCTACGGTTTCAATTCTTGTATGATGCTATTAAGATTTCATCAGTGGAAATGAAAATGTGCATTTGTTTCAAACAGGGCCAGAAATTTAAAAAAACCTTGATTTTTTTGTGGTAAAAGCCTGTAAAACCTTAAGTTTTTTGTCTAACTTTTTTTGTTGTGCAAATTGTAACAAATCACTTCTCAATTTCATATTTCAATTGTGATTTTTGAGTTCTTGCATAACATCTTTCACCCAAGAAGAATGATATGGTGTGATGTTCTTCCTGAGTCTTAAAATTGGGGCAATTATTATTGTCTTCTTCATATGAAAAGTTTTGAAAACTTAACACATTGTTGTAATACAACCTAGGTTTTTTGCAGCCCTGGTGGGATAACCAGATACACATTTAAGGCAGTACTCTGATGATGGAGCAGGAGCAGTATAATATTCGCTTGACATTTGCTTTTAACTGTCGGTGTCAATGTGTACTTACACAGGGCAGAGTGTAGCCAACTGGAATCATAAGCAACGAAAAGCCATGTGATGCATAGGAAATCACACGCTGAAACCTTGTTGGTTGTAATATACTCAATCCATACAACTGAAAAAACAACGTTACACACATTATTGGTTTTCTAATTAACACTTCTTTAATTCTGATATAAATTTCAGCCATTGGAGAGTATACATAAATATGACTTCACAAATCAGTATGATGTTGTACAAGACATTTCTCTTAAGAGTAGAATTTTCGAACATAAATTGTTGTCCAGCAATAACCTAGTCATTAGGCATCTTCTTGCTCTTAGTTTAGTACACAAATCTCGTATATATCTGTCATTATGTCTGTGGCATCTACCATGTTTATTGGTGAATAAAGATTAATATAACTAATCATTATTACTGTATATGGTTAATGGTTAAGTTTATTAAAATTATGATTTGTGTCCGCTGTTCTGACAGTGTACTATTTCCACTAACCCTAACCACAGTACTGTGGCACGTATCTGCACAGTGGACTTTTGGAATAGTAGACCGGTACCAAAATGTTAATAAATACTAGGCAGTAAAAAGTTGGACATGGCACTTGCCAAGAAAATCTTATAAAAATTACCTTAATACTAGTCCCCGGAACCGCCGTTGCTGTTAAGGCCTTAGACCGCAACCAACCGTTTAAGTTAGTGTTCCCACGCCACTGCCGCCGATAAGCTAGCGGGCTTAACGGTTTAAAGAAAAACTCAAACTCCAATGTTGCACTGCGCTGTCAGTGCAAGTGCACATGTCCTCGTCAGTCATCACAGTGCCAGCAGTGACAATCAGTGAGTGCATATTAGTTCTGCAATGCACTATGATTGACTGTAAAGTGTTAATGTGATTTACTAATGGACGCCATGGGAAAACGGTAGTATCGTATTTCATTACGTATCACGTGAAAGTTGTTGCTTTTGGGTCTTAAAAATTACTAGAAGTCACAGACTTCTTAGTGGTCCGGACCGCTAAGGCTTATGCTTTCTAGTTTGCATTTCCTTTATAACATTCTCATTTTTGCGATTAACTAGCATCACTCTAGTCTAACAGTGTTGCATAATTTTTTTTATTTTAGCATATGAACCACTGCACTACAGTTGAATTAAATGTGATGTGTTACAAAATACCAGATATTCATGGTGACCTAGAAAGCACCAGATAATGCAAATATGGCAGACATACAAATGATAAAACAAACCTGAATTATAATGATGTTTAACAGGCATACGGCAACTGGGAGAGCTAGAGAGGTGTCAGGAGTCAAAAGGTTAGAGAACCACAGAGTACCCTCATTGGCCATCTCTGGACACAGTACTGGCAGTTCTGCCAAAACCACATCAACAACATGCAACACACTGTGTGAGACAAAACATCCGAGACATGAATCGCATGCCAGAAACATGCTTATCATACGATATCAAAGATGAATGATTTGCATCATTAAACTGGCAGGCAAGCAGCCAGCATAATTAAGCACATACATTACAAAGCTAACTGTTAAACGTAACTGAAATGTGAAAAATTGACATGTAAAAAATACCTACGGATGCCAGATATGTAAAATGCACCGGCCATGTTGCGCAAAGCCAGTGACATGCTTATCCACAGTGGAACCTGGATCCAGGGCAGAATGTACTCCCTCATTGGATGGCAGTTGTCACGCTCGAACAGCTGTTGTTGTAGCTTTTTCATCTTGCAAAAACAAACACAACATCTACAAGGTACTGTGCATAACGAAACACCAGAACATCTAGCAAGTTTTGTTCTTGGTCGGTCATGGCAAATATTTACTAGCAATACCAAGTGAAAAAGAGCATGCAATTCATCTCCATGTATTTTTTCACACTTCTAGATGCTATATGTTACAAAATTTTGAAAACAGTTTTTATATTAGAAATTTTGAATGAAAACTAATCGCAACTTTACGGGTTACTATTAGTAACACAAAATTCAGAATACAGGAACAACCTCTGCTGAGAATATACTGTACATTAAGCTGTAACAAATGTGAATAGTTCTGTGACCAATCAACTGATGATTTTTTTAAAGATAATAATATTCCTTACAGCTCTTCTGTATTCTACTTTTGCCCTGTTGCTGTCCAATCCGAATTTCTTTTGGGCTACTGTTACTTCTGCCATCAGCTGTTTGGAAATGTTTTCAACCTCTGGTCGTAATCGTTCCACTTTTGCTCTGTTGTTTGTGGACATTACCATCAGAGGCAATGTCAGAACTGTTCGCAGTGTTGCGGTAGTGAGAGCCAGTGTTGCCCACCATGGCAGGCCCGTCTGTGTATGTAGAAATTCTAACAGCGACATAGCAGCTCCAACTGGTGGACAGCTGGGAGACAAGAACTGATTATAAATTGCTTGTGATACTTGCCGCTTGCACGTAATGAACTGAGATGACGAATTCCTGTCACACCAACACTAAGACAAATTGCAATAATACACTAAATGTTGCATTACACCAACTTTTACCTGACAATAAAAATGTGACTATAAATAATTAATGTCAGATGCATAAACAACAGTGCTGCTAAAATTCAAACTACCAGTCACAGAAATCATCATCATCATGTATTTGCAGACAGCAATTATTGTACAAGAAATTTGAGCTAATGCTCACGAGATGCGCGAAAGCGTATAGCAGTTCCTGTTCAGTATATTAGCTGAAAATTGGGGTGTTTACTGTAAGTTAATATACAAAATACCAAATTCTCTATCTGGATCGCATAACAATAGCTACTAATTTCTGTCACTGTTTGAGTTAGATTTGCGGGAATTTGGGATAAAATACAACACCTTTATTACAGTCATGCCAAAGTGCACATAATGATAGTTCCGTGGCTCCACCTTGTGAATGATATAGACTTGTGTCGCCGTCCGAAATCGCCAAAAAATCCATAAAAGCCCCTATTTTGGCGTTCAAGGCCATCCAAGGTCATTGAATTTGGTGCCAATCGAGAGCCAGTGTACAACTTCCTATTAGTGATTAATAGTAACCTAGGCCCTATGTCGCACCGTTACTGAGATACAGTGACTTATTGCCCCAAAATCGCAAATTTTGCCCACCCCCCTCTCATTTAGCATCCGCGTTTGGGATGACCCCCTTCGAATTTATGGAAAAGCTTTACGGTTCCTGAAACTAGAGTCTTCCAGGCAGCCGACGGTGAAGATTTGGTGATTCTAGCTTGCACCGCTTTTGACTGATCCACCCATGTGACAGACGGTCGGACGGACAGAATTGCGATGGCTAAGATGCGCTGAAAGCTGCTTTCGCGCATAACAATAATAAAACAAAATAAAATCACCAACAAAGTCTGAGATGTGTCTTTGGCTGATTGCATGACCAACATCACCTACTTTATTGTAGTGGGATGTACACCAAATTTTGTAGATTACCGGTGTGACTAATCACTGCAACAGATCACAAGAAACTGCAACAAGGCCACAATGGACCGCGATGTGAAGAAATGGACCATATGTGAAGAAGTTAAACCTAATTTCAGTCCGTTGTTGCCCTGTTCTGATCCGTTCTGGTCAACTGTCATGCGTTGTGGTTGAACTGTTAACTGACCACAACGAAGCCACATTTGACCTATCACCTAGCAGAGTAATACAGTATCCTAAATCATGTTAAAAGTGTTACAAAGGATACAGGGTTGCTGCATGTGGACTACGATAGAGCCAGTTACATGTTCGCTGCATGCGACGTTTTGACGAAAGTACACTTACACTTACAGGAATGTTTTATGGCAAATATCTTGGAAACTAAGACAGACATCGGAGTGATTTTTGGACTGTTAGGATTATCAGTCTTCAATAGTAGGCCTATACAATCACAGTGGAGCAAGACGGAGAAAGGGAGGGGAGAAAGAAAGAAAAAAAAGAGACAGACAATTAATCTTCCAGAACCACGATATATCAAATTAAAGTTAATAACATACGAAAAAAATATAATCACAACGGAGATACCAAAGCTCAGACAGCTGGGTCAAACGAGTCAATCACAACGGATGACAATTGACCTAAACGTATCAGAACAGAGGCCGGTTACGATCACCGATTGGTGAAAATAAGTCAGAAGATTAGTTTCACCGATCAGTGATTTTAACCTTCTACGCTAAAATCACCGATCGGTGGAAATCGGAAATCAGGTTAAAATCACTGATTGCCGAAGCTAATTGCCAATGCCAAAATTGCCGATCTGCTAAAATACATGACAAGCTATCGGCCATACTTTTATCTGGGACAAAAATAGCTAACGTTATGTTAGTTCCAGCTTTCATTGCCTCATACATGTACGCAAAATGTCATTTCCATTTGTGGTTAACTAAAGTAAGTAAGTAAAGTAAAGTAAGACTTGACTCAGCGAAAATTGGCATTTATATAGGCTTTAAAAGGTTTGTATAATATCCATATTCCCGCTATTTACAACACTGTTAATTGCAGACATCTAAGCAAGATGTTATAGATGCAAACTACATGTGGGTACGTTATTTTATACTGCAGAACCTATATTTGGCGTCGCTGTTGAACTGGTGCAGAAGCTACTCGTCAACAGTTATAAACTGCTGAGCAGTGGAGCTGCTAACTACGGACGACTACATCTCACACATCGGTGGTAGCAGTGCAGCGCTATAGGTCTGTGCCGGTGTGCGGCAGCATAGTATCACGGTTTCGCCACCCCGCCGGTGATCGTAGTTCACACGGCTAGTATCACTAAACGGTGATTTTAGCCTAAAAGGTTAGAACCACCAATCGGTGATACTAACCTTCTGACTTATTTTCACCGATCGGTGATCCTAATCACTTCAATCAGAACAGAGCAACATCAGACAGCAATTAAGTTTAATTTCTTCACATTATGGTCCGTTGCGGTCTGCTGTGGCCTAGTTGCGGTCCGTTGCGGTGATTAGTCATAGCTGTAGACTACGGAAGCGACCCGCTGAGGGTTAGAGGCTGAATTGACTTGATCATAACAATAGCTTAGTAGCGTCACAATGCAATTTTTCAGTTACAAATTCGTTACAATACCACTAAACCACTGCACCAAATGTCCGCTATAGGTATCAAAACCTGGCTTGCTTATCAGTTGACGCATTCGGAAGCCACAAAAAATGATTTCCAAAACCAAATAAACATTTAGCTTATACAGACCAATGCTCTGTTCGCGAAAGTGCGAAAGCATAATGCGGTTTCACACATGCGTAAATTCCAGGAACTCCAATCATCTGGTGTATCTTGTGTAAGCCAAACATTATTACCAAGACGTGAAAAAAGTAAACAACAGAAATAAATAAAGATTGCGTCTAAAATAAAACAAGCAAAGAAACTAAATATCACCAAAAAATCGGGCGTACACACTACTCAGTGTAATTCAGATTTCAGACAAACCAGACTGAAGCTTACACATTAGTATTGCAGTAAATATATTTAATTTTAATTTTTTCAATTTTTTTTATTTGTAAACATTTTACTTGTACTTATATATAGTTATAAAGTTGCTTGTTTTTTGGTTTGTTTTACCTTTGGTTTCGGTTCATGCTGGTACTTCGTGCTGCCCTACTTCGTGGGAGTTGCAGGTGCGTTGTGAAATATTCTTTGCTGAAGCATGTGTTGTGTTTACGAACAATACTACATTATACTTCGACATTTTGTGTACTAAGAAGTGAGTGTTACGATTTTATTTAAATAAAGATTTTGCTGTTTAAACTGTGCGACTTATCTAGGTTTTTTTCACTGACAACAACTTTTTTATCAGTTTTGATTAGTGTGACTTGTCGTCTAGTCAGATTGATTCATGCTCAGTGCTGCGGTCAGTTCGGTGAACTTAGAGATTGGCGACCAAAATTACTATCGTCAGTTCGCCGAACTGAGTTGAAAGAATCAGAATTTACTAAAAGCAGTTTGGCGATCTGAAGTGCAGCTAATTGGACTACTAAAATCAGTTCGGCCGCGTTGCTGTTCATTTCACACGGCCACCAGTACTGCATTAAAGATGGTGAATAGATTCACTAATTCTGAAGTAAAAAATATTAGGAGGACCTTTAATTCAGAGTTTTAGTAGGTTCAGACTCGTCGTTACTAGCGCTGTGTGCTGAAATGAAATCTGCAGGTGGAGAGTGAAGTGATCTACCATGACTAATTATTGTGCAGTGCGACATTCTTTGTTTATACAAGATGAAATGAAAAAGATGATCAAGCATTACAATTTTTATTCATATTTTTTCAAAATACTAAGAGGTTAAAAATTTTTCAGTTTACTTTCAGCTGCACAATGGCAGAATTGGACCATAATGGCCTGCTCATGAACTTAAGCATGGACCTAAAATTTTACTGTGCAACTTAAGTTTATTTATTTCAGCTTTATTAGGTAGTTAATTAACTTTCTCCTACATTTTAGTCTCGCCAGGCCATCGACTGTTTTCTGTCAGCACCAGCAGCTGATATATAGACAGCAGTTATGTCAGTAGCAAAGTCTGGGAAGGTGTACTTTGCAGAATGCGGAATTTCAAAAAAGTGTATTTTGCAGAATTTTACCTGTGGAAATTCTTTGCGGAATAAGGTGTATTTTGCAGAATTAAAATTGCGGAAAATGTTGTTGTTGTTGAGTTATGTCAACTGAATAGGTGTACAATCCTACAGAGCGCTCAACCACCATGAAGCCTCATTGTGCCTTGCAGGAGGAGATAGTAGGCTAATTTTATCATTGTTTTGGTAGGCCTACGTTAACTTGATTTAGTATTAGGCTAATAAGTGACCCGCGTTGTATTTTTTACTTTCGCTCCCGCAGCCAGCATTACGTGGTTTCGCTCCTCAACACGAATTTTGATTATTTCGTTGATAAACTAATGGTATTAGGGCGTTATAGCTTGTTTGCATCTTTGTACATCTTGATTGTAATAAAAGATGGCATGATCTAGCAAATTATTTTATTAATTAATTAATTTTAACTTATTAAGTTTCGCAAATTCTTCCTCAAATTATATTGTTTAGAAATTCTTTCTGAAATTATATTTTTTCATCAAGTTTTCACATCATTTTAAATTTTAGTTTTTTCCCTAAACCTTTAACCAATTTTAGTCATTGAAAAAATCTTTATAGGTCAGCTGTAACACGTTCCCTAGCAACAACTGGGCTTTCTTTTTTTGGATGTTGACCATTTACACTGCATGCTGGCGTCCTTTGATTTCATCTGTTTCTATTATAAGTGTGTAGGCGTATAATGTTAACTCTGAATGAGGAGCGAAAGTTCCAGGAAACGAAAGCTCCTGGGAACAAGAGTTCCAGGGAATTAAAGTACCAGAGATTGAAAGTTCCACTTTTGCTTCTGGGAGCGAAAGTACGTGGGAATGAAAGTTTCAGTTACCACCTGAGCAAGCGACTCGGTCTTTGCGCCGCATCAGGAACCATTTGTGGATTAAGCCTAGGCTACTCGAGTTGACCTTGCATTCTTGTGTGATGTGCCAGTTTACATTTGTGAGTTAACAGACTTCAAGGCATTTCAGGAGCTAAGTTGATTCGAGACTCAAATTATAAGCCTAAGCCTACACGAAGTTGATATATTTCATTTTATTTGAATTTTGTGGAATGCAGAATGCGGAAAAACTCTAAGGTGTAATTTGCAGAACGTTCCGCAGGTGATATTCCGCATTCTGCAAAGTACACCTTTCCGCAAAGTTCTACTGCAGACAGACAGCAAGAGTTGCTGAATAAGATACAAGTAAGATAAATCCCAAATGGAGTTTGGTTACTTCTGGTGACAGTCACACGGACTACCAGGGTGTCTCACAAAGCCAGGCAAAGAAGATGCCTAAAATTGATGTTAACTGCTGTCACCTGTGATTGCCTAACTGCTCTTGTCATCTTGGCCCCCGCACCCACCATAAAGACAGGTATATAGCCGTCGCCAGCCTTTGCCTGCCTTGGCAGCCTTGCATGCATAGTTTAGCATTGTCACTGCTAACTGTAGTTCGTGGTTGGAATGGAGGATCAGTGCAATACACACACAGCTGTCGAGGAGGCCAAAACATCTGTAGGAGATGGAGATGCAGTCGTTGCTGAAGTTGCAGAAGATGGAGCAGAATTACAAGGAAAAACATTCTCTCATACTTACCCTGTTTTAGAGTTGCCCAGCAGCAATTCCACAGAAGATTCATCAAAGGAGGATGGTGAGCTCAGCAGCTTAAGGTAGTTATTTTGTTATTTACTAAAGTGCTTACTTGAATTTTTTGTGTTTCTGTTATGTTTACAAGGTTTTGTAAAAAAAAAATCTAAATAGTAGAATTGTTTGAAATAGTTGTGTGGAACTTATTTGGATATGTTTTTTTGTAAAACAAGGAATTATGATATCTTTCTATAATATTTAATATTTTGTAGTGAACAACCAGCCACAGCTATCGATCTGCTGAAGACAACCGACGTTGATTGTAATGAGACCAAATGCAATGATGGCTGCGCTGTTACAGAGAATCAGGTTCATTACAGTTTAGTGGAGGTGAGTGTAATAATAGTATTAGTCTACTTTTTATTGTTGGTATTCATGTTTAAGTCATTTACTTTGGACAGAAATACTGGGTGGGCCAAAAAACATGTAACTTTACTTTTGTTCATATCTTCACCCATTATTGAGAGATTTTTAAAATTCTTTCACTGGCACACTCTGGAGACAATTTGCGATAATGTGATTCTTATAGATCCCACCACACGGTAAATGTGCCTTTACACTACCTTGTGAAATATCAATGAAATATGCATACATAACGATAATAACAAACAAACATTTTGGTAAAATTGAAAAAAACGCTTCAGACCAACATTGCAGTGAATGGTCTGTATGACACTAGACTGTGTGGGTATGACACAGTCTAGTGTCATACAAATCATTCATCACAATGTTGGTCTGAAGCGTTTTTTTTCATTTACCTAAATGTTTGTTATTATCGTTAGTTTTTTCTTTCATTTATATTTCACAAAGTAGTGTTGAAACACATTCACCGTCTGGTGGGATATATAATTATCGCATTATTGCAAATTGTCTGCAGAGTATGCCAGTGAAAGAATTTTAAAAATTGGTCAATACTTGGCAAAGATATGGACAAAAGGAAAGGGGCACGTTATTTTATGGCCCACGGTGTAGAGGTCTTTGGTCTGCTTCGGGATATTTGTTGATGGTCGTGTGAATTGATTTGTGTAACGTTGTTGCTGGTGGATATTCGTTCATGCTATATATGTGTTTTGATTGATTGTTGATTTGCACATCTTTTTTGTAGTCTCATGGTTGAAGACTTGTGGCCAGATACTGATCTGAATGTTATGTCTTCTCTGCAGCGTCACTTATACTGAGACAAGGCCATGTAGTGAATTTAATGATGTCAGTCTGTTTGCTTTCTTTTTACTTGACGTGCTCCATGGAACCAAGCCAAATTGGAACCAAGCATGAATTGTTATTTTTTTCTGTTTCTTGGTAACATATTTTTATTTAGTGTTTAGTGGATTTTGGTTGCAAATCATTTCAGACTCTAAATTTTAGAAACCTAGTTTTTTTGTTTGTTTCTGGAATTCAGACAGAAGTTGCTGCTGAAGATACTGACATCTTTGAAAAGGAATTTGACAATTATCGAAAGGAGCATGACGTTGCTGTCTCGGATGACAGTGAAAGTGATGACACTGACACTGACTCTCTCAGTAGTTTTAGTACATCATCTTCGTCATCGTCATCATCATCATCCAGCAGTGAGCCTTGTATTGGGTTTGTGGCTTATTTGAATGTTTATGTCACTGAATGTTGTCTTCATACATTACCTCTAACTAGTTAATTAATTAATTAAATTTTTTTAGTTTAGTTTAGTTTAGCTATTTAAATTAGAAAATAAGTTTGTCTTATACTGCAGCATTTCCATGCTAATTTGTTTCACCATCTTTCAGTTTTGTGGTGCATTTGCTGAGCAGCAGATAGAGCAAATATCCGGTCAGTAAAGAGTGGACCTACTGCCTGAATGCCTTAGTCTGAAATGTGTGTTGGAAATGGGCAGTCTCAAGCAGTTGAGACATGGATGACACAAGTAAGTAAATAAGTAGTCTACTTTTGTAACGTGCCGTATGTCAAAACAGAACTTGAATCGTAGGCATGGTGAATCTTTGCATTGTAGTTCACAGCACAAATGAATGTTTGGCAAGTGTGCTGGTTTGGCATTGTTGTTTGTGGTTTATTGGAATCTTGTTAGTGCAAAGGCAACCGGGCAGAATCAGTCATCTACCGGCAACGTGCAGACGCAGTCACTTCAGAAGAAGAAGATGGCTCGTACAACGGGTGAACTCTCACTAGAGGTCACTTCATTGGTTACCTCTACCATGTAGAATTTGTTATCTCTGTTGTCTGTGTATCTATCTCCAAAATGTCTCCAGAACAATATTTATTTATTTAGTCAGTGATTGAAAAGATGCAAAGCATTTACATGTCACAGTTTATATAAACACGAAAGGATGAGATGATAAACATGAACGCGAGAAATAGTGCTGTCCATTTAGTCACGTCTAAGAAGAATTTTTTTCTCATTTTAACTGATTTACAAAATTGCATTCCAGAAACTGTGGTCACAGCAAAACAGCTGTCCAGCTAATCATGATTACAGAAAATGATGCATCAGCATTGGTGACTGTTATTTGCAAGACATACAAGATAGTAAAGATACACCTTAAAACTTGGATTACCACATGTGACAGGACATGATTAAATAAATTAATCGTTGGTCAGTTCTAATAAAAATGAACTTTATGCATCAAAAGATTTGTACTGTTTCTTGTGTCCAATATTTTTCCTGGCTTTAGGATCGTAGCTTGATATGGTATGATGATCATATGAATATTTGCCTCACCAGCTAGTTTGCTGGAGAATGTTTTTTTTACCGGTATTTGGTTTGTGAAGCTTATGACAGATGCCTGTTGTTGTTTGTATGTTAACATTGTAGGATTTGCCACCAATCAAAGATCTCCACATTACCGTTGATGAAAATGTCGAGCTTAAAGAAATTGGACAAATTATGTCTATTGTCGAAGTCCTTGGTGAGTAGCAGTTGCAACGTTAATTCTTTTACCCCAGTCACTGCCTCTATCACTGTCATTGAAATAGTCGTGTTTCGTAGAGGTGTAGCATTTTGAAGCCAGAGACATGAAAGAAGCTAAGGTTTGAGAAGCTTGCGTTTGAAGAAAAAGAAACAAGCGATTTGTGAAAAATGGAGAGGATTATTAAAGTCTAACAAAGACTTACGATTGCATGATCAAGTTATCCCAGAGTGGGAGTTGTCATTGCTTGCATATTTCAAGTCCCTGCTCTCTATATTCAGTGATCTCTGGTATTCACACTGCATAACTGCAACAGAATCTATTTGAATGTAACTGTCATTTATGAAAGATGTAAACCATTTGGCAGCCAGACTGCATTAATGATGTAATGCACACATAAATGAAAGACTTGTATAATGTAAGTAAATTTTAATTTATAAAGCGCACAATGTCAGCGAGAAACTCACTGATGTCTAACTTATGTCTGTGTATAAGTTGTTGTACTAGATAGAAGCTGCAGCACTTTGCTCAGCTGTATTTTATTTATAATAAGCAGGAGCACTGTCATCTTTGAAGTTTTTGTTGCTATTGGATGGACAAGACATCTGATCCATTTTTTTCTGATACAAGAATTTGGAAACGGGGCTTTTTTTTACATCCGGATGCTCTGTCTTTCACCCAGCCAACAGCGTAGAAGCACTATACGATGTCTAGACACATTTTTGGATTTATACTATTGCTTTTTTGCGTTCGATTTCTGGTTAACCAGCCATTTTTCAATCCACTGTGGTTTCACCAAATTGATAGTCACAAAGTTTTACACTTATGTAGAATTCATGTTGTTTGTGATGTGTATGTTGCATCAGTTGTAATTCAGTCGTATGCTAACATTCCTCCGTTGGATGAAGAAACGATACTTTTCTTCAAAGACCGAGTAGTGCTGGGCAAGGTAACAAAGTTTTTTTATGACCTCTGCTGCACATCACTTTGTTGTGGTTACTGGTTGCTTCTGAAGTGTTTACAGAATGATATGTATAAGTTTTAAATAACAATTTTTAATGTTTTTTAAAAATTCGTCTTGCATCATAATACATGTGCATATGTCTGACGTTTAGCTTGGATTATCTACAATGATGAAAACTATAGGGACAGGAAAAACATTGCAAGGGATAGTCGTAAAGTTTATTTTTGATACTTATAAAACGCAGACATTCTGTTTAACTTTTACTACTTCAGTTTTCAGTTACTTCAGATTAACTCAGTCTACTGCAGTAAACTTTTCGGGATTGTTTTAGCAAATTTACAGTACTTTTTACCGGCCATCAGCTTTTCCTCTCATGCAACAAACAGTGGCAGGGCTCTAAAGAATAAATTATACTCGTGAAAGAAGAAATTAATCGGCATTTGTTCTTTCTTTGAGCTATAGTGAAGCTGTGTTTGGTGGTCCAGGTATTTGAGACATTTGGTCCAGTGCAGAGTCCACTCTACTCGGTGCGCTTCAACAGCAAGGAGCATATTGCGCAGCATCAGATTGAGATCGGAGCAAAAGTCTTCTGTGTTCCTAACGTATCTGAATGGACGCATTACGTCTTTCTGGAGCATCTCAGAGCGTACGTTTATGTTTTGTTTTGTAGCCACTCTACAACAGATGCAGAGTTGTTAGACCAGGACAAGATAAAAGCCTTACACTTCTTTAATAGTCTGTATTTTATTTATATGGTGAAAAACACATTTTTCAGTTTTATGCTGCTGTTGTTTCGACACAACAGGAAATGCATGTGGTCTGTAAAAGCTTCTGTTCAAAAATTGCCAAAAGTTCAATTTTTATGAACATGGTTTAACGTGAAGGTTTCAGGAAAGCTGGACTTTTTTAACAGAGCTCAAAGGGAGTTGTGCAGTGTGTGTTCTGTTGCACGGGCTGCTGATTTTTCAGGATGCTTGGATCTGACGCTTCATGGGAAAATGACAACGAACCCCCAGAATGGGTCAGCTATTTCTTTTGACAAACTCATTTCAGCTCTTTATCTTCAAACATCAAATGTAAATTTTGATAGCACGTTTTTGTGCGTAACTTTTTGTGGCTCATTTTTCAGTTTTTGCTTATTTTTTGCAATTTGTGTCGTTATTCTTGCTTTTATTGCTGTGGTGCTGTTGACTGGACGTCATGAAAAGCGTACATCCCATAGAGATATCAGATAACCATCAAACTTAGCGAATCTTTGCTCAGCTTTGAAATGAGTCATACCAAATTATTCAGACCATTTGTTCGTATGATTTATGTGATAAAAAATTGTTTTGTAGTGTAATTTAACTACCACTATTTCATTGTGCAGCTGTCCTAATAGACCATAATACATGTCTTACCCGTTTATCTGTCACATTCATTTTTCCAACCCAGTGATAAAAAAGCATCAAGAATCATAATTTGAGGCAGTAGCGACCATTGTGTCAGTTTTTCGGTCAAAAGTGCAAAGATTATAGCTGTGCATGCGGCAGATGGCAGCATGATTATGCTGACATATTTTTCTATTTTTGAGTGTCTGTTATTGCTTGTATGCAGTGTCTGGACTACTCAGATGATGAAGCGGAAAGAAAGGCAAAGGCCAAGTTGCGGATGCGGGAAGCCATGAGAGACGATGATAGTGGAAACATTGAAGATGATGACTCGAGCTTGGATGAGGACGGAAATTCATCTAAGAAAACAGCGAAACACAGACGCCGAAAACAGTGTGTATCTCTTGTCATGTTTTTGTTGTTTAATTTTCATATAACATTTGGGTTATGACGAAGTGTAATTAACTTGTAACGTCTTTGGTGATTTCATAGTTTTTGGCACATCACACATGTATGATCGACATTGTGCCTGTAGTGCTCTGTTTCTAACTTTCTGTGTTTGTGAATTCAGCAACGTCTTCAGCTTTGATCAAGATTCATTCGAGTAAGTAAGTAAGTAAGTAGTTTACAGAACACATGTGGGTGACCAAGTGGTAGTGGGCTCTTGCACAGTGGCGCTTGATCAGTTGATGTATATTGCTGGTTGTCTGGTTGGCGATAGCGTTACCTCTGTAGCATTTCTCATACACAATCTCTCTTTTAGTTACTCTTGAGCTCGGTAGTGGGTATGGTTTAAGCTTGCAATTATCAGCATTTTTTTCATGCCTGGTGTGCTTTGACTTTGGTAGTGTATTGAACGTCTGGCATCTATCACATTTTGCAGAATTTTTATAAACTGTGACGTTGTATTTTTCATTCTCAGTTTAAGTATATTTGTTGTGCATCATTGTGCAGATATTCAGTAGCAGTTTCTTGTGGTGGCAAGTCAAGGATCAACACATGGCCGCCGTCAGACTCGCCTTGCTGTGGTCGAGGTCGTGGTTTTGGTCGAGGTCGCGGTCGAGGTCGTGGAGGTCCAAGAGGTCGTGATGGTAACTCGCCTGGAGGAGGCTTTTGGTTTCGCAGGCCAATTCAGCAGCCTCCGCCATTTCCTCCTCGTCATCAGTTCACTGCCCCTCGTTCGTTTTCACCAAACTCTGCTGTGCCGCCTTATGTACATCCACCCTCCCCTCATCCAAGTTTTCCTCCTCCTGCTGCTCCCCCTTTTCCTCCTGCACTCACACCGCCCCGATTTGTTGCGCCACCATTTTCCTCACAAGATGCGAGTCCAGCACAGCTGACCACATCGAGATGTGTCGGATTAACTCTGCCGCCAGGGGGCATCCCGCTGCCAGATACTTCCGTTCCACCACCGCCGTCACCAGAGTTGACACCAGAGACCAAGACCAGCGTCTCACGTCCGCCGCCGCCACCATCACCACAGCCGTGGACGTTTGGAACGTTGCCGCTGTTCCCGCCGCCGTTTCCACCCCCTCCTCTATCCACTGCTTTTCCGCGCCCTTCTGTATCTGCTGCATTTCCACTCCCTCCTGTATCGAGTGCTTCACAGCCTGCTGTATTTGGTGCTTTGTTACCCCCACCCCCACCTCCACCCCCTTCTGTATCCAGTGGTTTGCTGCACCTTCCTGTATCTAGTACTTTTTCGCGCCCTCCTGTATCTGATGCTTTTCCACCATTTTCTGTATCTAGTGGTCTTCCCCCCTCTCCTGTATCCGGTGCTGGTGCTTTTTCACTGCCTCCTGTATCTAGTGCTTTTCCACCTCCGCCTCCATCCCCTCCTGTATCCAGTGCGCAACCTAATTCCTGCAATAACTCTTCGCCACTGCGTCTTTCTGCTCCACAGAGTGGGCCGACAGACTGAAATCGGTTTCATCAATGCTGAGTGATTTTGATGGTTTGTTACAATAACTCGAGAATTGTATTACAAGAGTGGAGTCTGGTTCTTTGATTTGACATCGACCGGCCGGCACACACACAATGTGGTCGATTGTCCCACACAAAAAAATCCAATGTGGGTCCCACCCTTACTGTTATACACCACATAACTGATGTTTTATGAACTGTTTGGCAGTTGAACTGGATTAAAGATGTAAAGCACCCAGGATGGGAATGCAAGGAGGGAAAAGAAAGACGGACAAGGCGGGAGAAGTTAGAAAGATGTGATAAAAGTAGAGCTGTCAAAGTGTTAATTTATTTAACACATTAATGCACTGCATTAATTTTTTAACGCATTATTAACGCACCCATTCCCGTCGAGAGGGGGTAGAGGGGTAAGTTACCCCGGGCCCCACGACATTTGGGGGGGCGCTTGTAGAATATAGAAAGTTAGAAACACATTATTAAACGTATAATCAACAATAACTGTGTCATAGCTAGCATAAAAATCTATTAGTTTGTCGTTGGAATAATTATTTATTTACAGTAGTGATGGAACGGCAACTACAGTTTTGTTACTTGAATTCATTCTGTTGTCAAATAACCGCAGTTTAACGTAATATTGAAACATTTTATTTAAATTAACATAAATTTCCGTATGTGCATTAATATTTTAATGCACGTTAATTTTTTAATGCACGCTAATTTATTACATTATTAACGCATTAATTATTCGTTAATTTGACAGCTCTAGATAAAAGGCAGTAGTTTTTGTAAGTTGGTGCTATGCAGGCGATACACGAGCAATTGATTCAATGCATGTTCTAAGCAAGTCACTGACAGGACTATGGCAAACCGAATGCAACTGTTAGATGAATATGAATTTATGATACTGTATGTATAAGGCTTGTGATTTGCTGATTACAATACAAAAGAAAAATTTTTAGGTTGATTTTGAATGCATGCAGGTAATTCTCATACAATGACGTTGCCGATTAAGTTTGCTTAGTACGGTTCGTGGACCTCTTAAATAAGGACTGATGGCAGCCGTTCTCGGGTCCGCGAACTTGGGTCCATCGGTATTTTTAGTTTTTTCTGTAACTTTCTCGAACATGGTCCATTTGCTACAAAATTTTGTACACATAGTGTCACAGACAATGTGAAGTTGTAAACAAATGCTGCAAATTTCGTTACTGTATGATTTTTAATTTATCGGGTGTGCATATATTGTGGCTAAACCATACGTCGTTTTTATTTTTTACTATAAATTCGTCAAATCTGGTCCGTTTGCTACAAAATTTTGTACACATTGTGTCACAGATGACGTACGGTTTAGCCACAATATGCACACACTAGAAAATAATAATCATACAGTAACCAAATTTGCAGCATTTGTTCACGTTGTCTGTGACACTGTGTGCAGAATTTTGTAGCAAACGGGCCACGTTTGACAAAATTATAGTAAAAAAAACTAAAAATACCTAGCCGAAAGCTTAAGCGAGTGACGCCTGTGACACTGATGTCAACTTACAGCGTTTAATCTGTCCTGGCACGGAATTTGGAAAGGCCTTGAAACTGATCAATGACACATGCTGTCGAGCTGGTTGACACCCAGGCTGTGCTCGCAGGGGGCACCTGCGCGCATGCTTCAGCGACTTCATGGTAGGCCTAGGCCTATTCGGTGCCGCTGCGATGGCGACACTCGTAAACACTAAACATGGCGACAACAGACGCGAGCAGGTGAAACGTTTCGCAGTTCATTCGTCACGTTTATAGTAGATAATAAATTTCATATCACTGCGAGCTTCCTGTTTTGATTATTTTATTACTAAAACTTCGTGCAGGTGATAGTCTTAACTTAGTACCGACGTCTGTCCTCATTTCAAAGGATTTTTTTCAATTGACAGTCGGTGTTTCATACTGAGACTATTCAGTTGATACGTAAAGCTTAAAAACATTTCTGCCCAAAAATATGAGACAATTATTTTTTAAAATGCTAATTCATCTAGGCTACATTCTTACACCAAAGAGACGCGACAGCTCGGAATAGCGGTAGAAATGTCTGAATGTTTGACTGCAGTGAAACTTGGCAGAGCTACAAGTTAATGAACAGCTTCGTTCGTATGCATGATCAACTTGTTCAGCCGAACAAGGTGTCCACAAAAGGGGACACATGCCTGAAAATGTCGGACAGCAGTACCACATGCTTTTGGCTTGTAGGAACTCTTTGTGGCATGTTGCGAAATGTTAAAGTTCATCTGATGCAGGCAGCGCACGACATTTTCCGTATTGCGAAATCTGAACTTGACGTTAGCCTACTTATCAGTGGCGTAGCAGGGCTTCGATGGGCCCTGGTTTAACAGTAATTCTAAGGGGCCCTCAGTTGCGATGACCGCAGGGCTAAAGCTCGAAAACCTGAAATGCTAAAAGCGGGAATATAGGGTTTTGAATAGTTTCGCTCTTTACAGTAATACAAAAGACTCAAGCTACAGATTTTTTTTCTCACTGACTGACTTGCACCTTAGGGACTGTACGATTACGATATTGTTGCAGAATTAATAAAGATCTACACAATTATACAACACTGAGTGGATAAAATTTAGTACAAGGTCTAACCAAGCTGCAAAACATAGCCACAGTGTTGGAAACGACACCCGCGTGCTTATGATTTAACGTTTAATTTGGCTGACTACACTGTGTCTCAAAAAAACATCCCCGACATTTTCGATTGTAACTTTAAGAAAAGTTATCAGATTCTAATAATTTCTAGTGCAAATATTCCTGACACAACTTACCATCAAATAACCGTTTCGCTTCCCACCTCACCCAATGTTTGCTTCTACACTACCAAGTGAATGTAGACCAAGCAAAATATGCGTTGAAAAACGCAAAAACGTGAAAAAATATCCCCGACATTATGGATCATAACTTGAAGAAACATCACCAGATTTTAATAATTTATGGTCCAAATATTTTTGACACCACTGACTATTGAATGATTGTTCAAGTTCCCACCTCACCCAACTTCTGCTTTTGCACTACCTGGGGAAAACTGACTAAGCAAATCATGTGTTGAAATGAGTAAAAAAAACTTCAATAAATTCTATCTATTCAGATTGCTGGCCCCCAACAACCAGTCAATTACATGGTTTGACTGTCATAAAGCAGAGTCTCTACCAGATGACGTTCAAAAATGTTTATGAATTCAAGAAGTGACTGGTGAAGTCTGGATTAGTCTGGAGCAGAACATCAGCCAAACTGTCAAGAAAGTTAACAAAATATGTTTTTTGCGTTATTTAAATTAAGCAATAATACTGCATTGGGTGAAAAAGCAATATTTCGTTGGTTCTGTTTTCCCTAGGTAGTGCACAAACTGACTTTAGGTGAGGTGGGAATTAAACATTTATTTAATGGCAAGTTGTCTCAGGAATATTCACTCCAAAAATTATTACAATTTGATAATTTTCCTTCAAGTTACAATCGAAAGAGTTCGGGATGTTTTTGGCACATAGTGTATTTTTTACTCACGTCTGATGTTTTTACAGAAAACTATTTTTTCTGCTACTTTCCTGTGATTCTGATATATTTCAGATAAAGGGTTAATGGCCAATGGCAAGAATTATGGCTTTTTCGCCCTTTTGCCGGTTCGCCTCTGGCTTGTTCGCCCCTTGGCTGATTCGCCCCCCGTTGAATATACCTGTGATTCATTATTGAGGCTTGTGTTTGTGTTTCAATTTACAGAAAGGCAACAAGTAAGTAACAGACAGACGACTGTCGACAACCATTCTAATAGCTCGACCGATACTTAAGTACGGTCGGCTAAAAACGCATTACCTCACTACTGTCACCAGATGATGGTATGTCTGCAAGCCGCATCACAAACCCCACTCTGATCACGCTAAGTGTGTTTGAATTCAACGCACTCTATGTGTCAACGTCAAGTTTCCTTTGAAATGAATTTTTACAGGTATACTTGGGTCTAGGCCTAATAACCGCTCGACGAACGCCTATAGAAAGCCTCAGACATCATTGCAAACATTCTAAGGCGAGAAAACGTACTAAAACTCTGTATAATAAAATACGTGTATAGGCCTAATGATTTTATTTCAGAATTGAACAAAGTATTAAACATTTACACAATCGTTTATTCTCATTATCGTGCATAAACTGTCTATGCCTACGGACAATTATTACGTATAAACCTCGATGTCGAATTACCGGTATTCAACGGGGCGAAACGTCCGAGGTAAAGGGACGAAAGAGCCAGGGGGCGAACAAGCCAGAAAGCAAACAAGCCAGGGGGCGAATCAGGCAGAAACAGGGGCGAAAGAGCCAGGGGGCGAACCGGCAAAGGGGCGAAAAAGCCAGACACCAATGGCACGATCGAAGCCCATTGTTTCAGATCTATTGTATTGCATGACAGTGTGCACTGCAGACTGCAGATCGAGCAGACGAATGGTTACTGCTATATATGAACTACAGGGTGGCCAAAAAACGGGGCCACTCTGTTATATAGCTTCTAGCTTCAGAAATACTGCTTAGATCTACACGATTTTTTGCAGAAATCAAGGCCGTTTCATTCTCAACACGAAAACATAAGTTATTGAAATTAATTATGTGCAACAGTGGCGCCACCTGGCGAA